>ERZ778516.144-NODE-144-length-60596-cov-15.228126_pt1 | contig 60596 bp, 56 predicted proteins | sample MGYA00510342_ERZ778516 | MGnify/ENA primary metagenome ERZ778516 (study PRJEB29527, sample SAMN07138961) | mouse gut metagenome | material: feces | host: mouse | place: China:Nanjing | collected 2016-01-25 ...
CTTGTATTATAAAATACAATAAAAGAGATAACATTTAAAAAAGGGACAGCATAAATGGTAGCTACTCATAAAACAGTATCAACCAACAAACTGAAATAGGGTAGCTGTCATACGGGGTGCAGAAAAAGGCGAGTGAGAAACAAAGCGTTTCTTGCCCGCTTTTTTCATGCCCCTTGTTACGCAGTAGGGGCTGAAAAAGCATTGATACAGGCGGCTTTGTGGGCGCATTTCCCATGCGGCAAGGGATTTATACCTTTTCCCTCAAAAACGCCTTTCTACTGCGTAACAAAACCGCGGTAATTATCCGGCGGAGCATAGACCGCCTATCTCGGATTGCCCTATGTTGGAAAAGCCTACGTTGGAAAATCCAACGCAATTAAATAAAGATATAAATAACTAAAGAAAAACCAAATACGGATTTAATCAAATACCGATTCCATTCCTATCCTTTCCTTTCCCTTAATCCCTTTCCAAAAGAAACGGCAGAGCCGCCGGAAAGGAATGGAATGGAAATAGCAACACAAAGAAATATCGTTTGCTATGTTACGCAATAGAACGCCATTTTTAAGGGTGGGAGTATAAAACATTGTGCCTGCCCCTATCGCCGCTGTAATGCCGCTTAAATCAAGCGAGAAAAGCACTCTATCGCGTAACACATTCCATAATGGATTGAGAGCGTAAGCGGTTTATCCGCTTACGCTCTCTTAGCCGCCTAACAGCAAAGACAGGGAAAGCCGTCAAGGACGCGCAAGCGTGCATTTTATCCTTGACGGCTTTTTCTGGCTTTGCTACTGCCTACCTGTCAAAACGGAATTGCAGGATAGCTTTGATAAGCTGTGCTTTCAGACTGTCTTGAATATCGTCATTGATATGTCCCCGATAGGTAGACAGGTATTTGATATGTCCGGCATAGTGCCGCAATACCGCATCTATGGCTTCCGGTTCTCCAGCGACAGCTTTTTCAATGACTTCAAAGGGTATCAGCTTCTTGCTCCTCATGTTCTGATTTCAACCATTCCTTTCTCAACTGCTTTAATGCCGCGTGTTTCCAGTAATTCGCTGTGCTTCTGCTCCGCCCGTACTCGTTCCCGGCTTCTGTATCAGTGTAACCGAGGAAGAAATACATCAGCAGGACAGCGCGCCGCTGTTCTGGCAATCTGGCTAATGCGTCCGCTAACCGTTTGCTTGCCACAACAATTTTCTGCCCTTTCACAACAAAAACAGTTGGAATGTCGTATTGCTCAAAGTAATTGTCTGTCGTGAACGGCTCAAAGTGCGTTTCGGACATCAGATAGTCAAGCGATACTTCCCGCTTCTGCTTCCGTCCAAAATCGCAGTATGCGCTGATTGCCGCGTTACGGAGAACAGTTCTGCAAAAGGCGGCAAAGGCATATTCGATATGCTCCATGAATTGTTCAGAATACCTCATTTTTTCATCACCCCCTTTCTTCCCAGTAGGGGGCTATTACAACAAACGCCCATGCGACATAAAGCTACATGAGTGTTTGGGTAATACATGATTATCAGGTTCCTGAAGCCGTTCCAATAATATGAATTATTAAGACATACTAAATGAATAGATAATTCATATTGACGGGCAGACGGATACAATGCCTTGTATTGGATTTTTTTAACAAATTATACTTAAAAAATAAAAAGGACATGGCGACACCTCCTCGATACCGTCATATCCTTAGAAAAGTTATTGATAGATTAATTTCGTTGTTTTACATAGCCCGATAGCAAGTATAAGAGTCAAGATTTCTGCCACAAATGGAGCAATCCAAATAGCGTCGCTTCCAAAGAGTATAGGAATACAGAAAATGGCAAGTGCTTTCAGCACAATACCTCTGCTAATTGCTATGGCATTTGCCGATCCTGTTCTTTTTGTCGAAAACAGAAATGCTGTGTAAATAAGGTTCAGTGCCATAGGGATAAAGGACAGGCTAAATAATGGCAAAGCTGCCGAAGCTGTTTGTACAAGGTCGGGGTTCTGATTAAATATGCAAATTACGGGCTTATCAAAAATAAATAATGCTCCGTATATTAAAATTGACAAAATGCTGTTAATGATAATTCCGCAACGGAAATACCAGTTTATTTCCGCTGTATCTTGCTTGCCGTAACAATGCCCCCAAAGAGGCTGTAAACCTTGCGCTACACCAGAAAGGATAGCGTTTGCAAGAGAGTAAATAAAACTCAAAACGCTAAAGGTAGATACGCCAATATCCCCTATTAGGCTTGCTAACATAAGATTATAGCAAAGTGCGGTAACAGGTGTTGTGAGTTGCGTAACGGCTTCTGGCACACCACGCTTGCATATTTTTTTCATCAGTGAAAAATCAATTTTGAATGGCTTAATCCGCAGTTCGCCCTTTTTTCGCACGAAATGGGAAAGCAGGACAAGGACGGAAAGAACCTGCCCCAAACCGGACGCAACTGCCGCGCCAATCACACCCATATCTAACGGGAAGATAAACAGCCAATCCAAAAAGATATTTGCTGCTGCACCTACGCACATTCCTGCAAAGGAAAGAGCAGGTGATCCGTCATTTCTGACAAAAACAGAAAGACAGGTACTCATGAGCATAGGAATGGAAAAAGCAGAATAATAAAACAAATAATCTGCTGACATTTTCCGCATTTCTTCACTTAGTTTTCCTGCACCGCTTAAATCAACAATCTGCTGAGAAAATGCCATACCCACAACCATAAGCAATATGGAAAGCAGAACAGTTAAAGAAAATGCCGTCATAAAAGCATGATTTGCACCGTCTTTATCTCCCCGCCCCATTCTGATAGCAACAACGGTTGCGCCGCCCATAGGGAACATGGCTGCGATAGCAACAACAAAAGTGATAAACGGAACACCAATATTGACAGCCCCCAACGCAGCCGAGCCGACGCCTTGCCCGACAAAGATTCCGTCCATAACGTTGTAAAGATAAGTTACAAATAATCCACCCAATGCAGGGAAGATGTAAGCAAATAAAGATTTTGTTTTTGTGTTCATCAAGATACCTCCCATAAAGGAAGCGGGATAAAGCCCTTTCAGCTTTATCCCGCTACATAAAACAAGAAGTGGGATAAAGCCCCAAATGGTCTTATCCCACTTCAACAATCTTATTCGATTGCAAGTCCTCTGACAAGCAAAAATATTGTAACATGGAAGCTATTCAAAGTCAACAGAATTGATGATAGCAGATTTCTCAAAGATAGTTGCGGAAAACTTTCGAAAATGAAGCAAATTGCTTTTTATGCCATTTGGGGAGAGATAGAAATAAAAAAGCTAAATTTTTTCTTAAATCTTTGGCAAAATCGCCATGCGCGGTGTAGTAGGTAATGAAAGAAAAATTGAGAGGGGTTGGGATACTTCCCAACAAGCAAAATGCAACGCATTTTCGGAAAAGGGTACTCTTTTCCTATGCTTGCTGCGAAACTTATCACATTACAAAACAAGGAAAGGACGGGAAAGGAATGGAACGGAAACGAAAAATCAAGGATGGGCATATTGTAGTGGAAAATCCGCTGTTTCAAGAATTACCAACGCATGAAGTAACAATAAAATCCGGTAGGACGCTCTATCGCTTTACGGGCAGCTATGACGGGGAAAGGAGCCTGCCCCACAAGGTTTTACGCCTTATGGAGCAGGAACGGGGCAAAAAAGATGTTGATTAAAAATGCCGGAGCCGATAAAATAGGGGTAAGCAATCCTGTATTGGCAGACTGCCCGCCGATGAAAGGAGCAGAAACTATGTTAAGGCAGTCTGGCAAAATTACCGCCCTCTATTGCCGCTTATCGCGCGACGATGAATTGCAGGGCGACAGCAACAGCATTGTTAATCAAAAGGCGATTTTAAGTAAATACGCAAAAGAAAACCAATTCTCAAACACCACGTTTTTCGTGGACGACGGGTATTCTGGAACAAACTTCAACCGTCCGGGTTGGAGCGAACTTCTGGAACGAATTGAAAACGGAGAAGTGGCAACGCTGATTGTCAAGGATATGTCGCGGCTTGGTCGTGATTATCTGAAAGTAGGATTTTATACCGAAGTCCTGTTTGTGGAAAAGGGTGTTCGGTTTATCGCTATCAACAACGGCATAGACAGCGCAAACCAACAGGACAGCGACTTTACCCCCCCCCTTTTTGAATATCATCAATGAATGGTACGCAAAGGATACAAGCAAGAAAATCCGCGCTGTGATGAAGTCAAAGGGAGAAGCAGGAGAACACCTCTGCACAAATCCGCCCTATGGCTACATGAAAGACCTGGACAACAGGAAACGGTGGATTGTGGACGGAGAAGCTGCCGAAGTAGTCAAGCGGATATTCGCTCTTTGTCTGGACGGTTACGGACCGTCGCAGATTGCCCGTATTCTGAAAGAAGATAAAGTCATAACGCCAACAACCTATTTTCAGCAGACAGGCAGGGCAACGAGGAACGCGCCGCCGGACAATCTTTATGATTGGGATAACAAGACAGTATCAGGCATTTTGGAGCGTCCAGAATATCAAGGGCATACGGTAAACTTCAAGACTTATAAACAGTCCTACAAGAGCAAGAAAACCTGTTACAATCCAGAGGAAAAATGGCTTGTGTTTGAGAATACCCACGAAGCAATCATTGACGCCGACACTTGGGCGCGGGTGCAGGAATTACGGAAGAACAAACGCCGCCCGACGAGGACAGGAAAGACAAATATGTTCTCTGGCATTGTGCGTTGTGCCGATTGCGGCGAAAAGCTGTATTACTGCACAAGCAAGAATTTTGAAGCAAGACAAGACCATTTTGTCTGCTCTACTTCAAGGCTTAAAGGGAAAGATGTTTGCCCTACTCATTTTATCCGCGCCGTTGTCTTGGAACAGGGCGTACTCGCCCACATGAAAAATGGAGAAACGGCATAGTCCGCAAGCTACGCCGTTTCCCGAAAACATTTCCAATACTGTCTTATGAGTGCTGCCCTAAAGTGCTGTTCCTTTTTTAAATATACAAATTATCTGTTCTGGAAACAGATGTATTGTCCAGGTTTATAGTATAGTAAAAAATTTTAACCTCATCAAGTAAGTCCCTGCCTGCAGGTAATGCGGATTGTGGATATCTGCCTGGTTATATGCTGCCCTAAATTGTAAAAGTACAAATATTAACGTAAATATGGGCTTATACGTAGATTTTTGTTGTAAATATTGTGCATATTGTATATTTTATATAAGTCTAAAAGTATTATTGCACAAACTAGAAAACAATTATTATTAATTAACCAATATGGAGTTTGTAAAATATGGTTTTGTGCAGGCTGTTTTTTTATATAATTATAACATTGTCTGTTACATAAGTGTCTGGTAATATATCTTTAGAAAATCTCTTTGCGGTGCAAATCGTAACAAGTGTGCTTTTTTGAATTTCCCTAAAGAATCTATTAAAATTTCGTTATTTGTATAATTCCCCTATACTAAAACGTAATATTATGCGTGTACTTTTTATTAATTATAGTAACTGTAGTTAAGCAAAGAGATTTTCTTTAAAGACTGGAGTGCCAGATTTATTGGTCTGGCACTTTAATCTTGTATATATATGATAACAAATAAGTCTGTCAATGTATAAAACAAAAGGAGAATCAGCCAATGAATAAAAAATATTCTTATGAAGAATTTAAAAGTGTGTTGTCTGGAATGATAAAGGAAAAGTTTGATAATGAAATAAATATTGAAATACACAATATAATAAAAAATAATTCCCTGGAACTTGAAGGAATGGTATTATATGGGGATAAAAAGAAAATATCACCTAATTTCTACCTGCAGATATATTATGAAGAGTATTTGCAAGGTACTGGAATAGAGGATATTGCTGGCTTAATGTATAATAAATATATTGAATTAAAAGATATGGATTATGACAGTTTTGACCTGGATATAGAAAAGTGCAAAGATAAAATAGTCTGCAGGCTTGTTTCTTTCCAGAAGAACAGCCAGCTTCTTGAAGAAATACCATATATACCATTTCTTGACCTGGCAATTATATTCTATTGTCTTGTAATTGAAAATGGCAACGGAATAGGGTCTATACGTATAACCAATTCAATAATGGATGAGTGGGGCATAACTACAAAGATGTTGTATAAAACAGCTATTTATAATACAGAGAAAATTTTTCCAAAAGTGTTCTGCCCGCTTAAAATTATGTTAAAGAATATGCTGGAAAATGATGAAGCCTTAATGCCTGGCATGCAGGATAATGTTAAGAAATGTATTTTGCAGGAAGAAGATGCACCATTTATATTAACAAATGAAAGAGGCATAAATGGTGCTGCTGTAATACTTTATCCTGGATGTCTTAAAGAAATAGGGGAAATAACTGGACTGGATTTATATATTCTTCCAAGCAGTATACATGAACTTCTTGTAATTCCTGATGATGGAAATGTGTATACACATGAACTTAAACATATGATACATGAAGTAAATGAAAGCTGTGTGGTAGAAGAGGAAGTGCTTTCAGACCAGCTATACCATTATTCAACAGAAAAAAATATTATAGAAATTTGTGTTTAGTATTACAGCTGGTGAAATTTTGGACTTGCAAGAGCCACCCGCATAACTTATTTATCTGTATTTGCAACCAATGTACAATAGTATTTTTTCAAATTAATTAAAAAATTCCCTCTTCCATTTTTTGATATTATGTGTTATAATGAACAACATTGTTACAATATATTGATGTAACAATGTTGTTCATTATAGTTTTTCTTTTATTTGGTTTATCACAATACAAAAGTATTTATATGCAGAAGCAGCATGTATATAAAGCAGCCATAAAGCCTGTAATCCAGGCAAATGTACACATTTTGCAATTTTTGTGCATCTGTAGCTCAGTGGATAGAGCAGCGGTTTCCGGAACCGTGTGCCGGGGGTTCGAGTCCCTCCAGATGCGCTTAATTTAAAGAACTGTTGAAAGGAAGTGCGCATTTTATGCGGTTAAAATACAAGAAACTTATAATAATATTTACTGTAGCTATTATGTTTATTGGTCTTGGGACATTTTCTGTAATTGCACCATCACTTGATTTCTCACTTGGCAGCAGTGATGATGAAGATAATGAAAGCACAGATATAGTTAAAAGTACAGTATCAGGGATGTCAGAAGGCGAGATAAAGTCTAATATATCATTACTTGTGACAAATTACCTTGATGCCAAGCAGCGTGTGGACATTGATGGTATATCTGAATGTGTAAGTGATATAAGCCATATTGACAATAAGCGTCTTGTTGCCGAAGCAGAGTATATTGAGGAATATAAAAATATAGAATGTACTATTAAAAACGGGCCTGAAGATGGTGCTTACAGGGTGTATGTGTATTATGATGTAAAAATATACGATATAGATACATTAGTCCCATCCCTTACAGCTTTATATGTAAAAGCGGATGGGGACAATGGTTTTAAAATATACCTTGGAGCAATAGACAGTAAGTCTCAGGAGGCTCTTGACAAGCTTGATAATAGTTCTGAAATTAAGAAAATTGCTGATTCTGTGCAGAAAAGGCTTGAAGAAATTGTAAGCAGTAATGAATCTGTAAGGGATTTCTATGAAATGCTTGAAAGCAATGATGAAACAAACGAATCCGTAGAAGAGAATGAAAATATAGACCAGGAAGGAAAAAGGAAGTAAACAATACCTATACACAATATTATAAGCTTAACCAATATATTCATTTTTTAAAAAATTCTGGTTATATATAAGTATTTAAAGAAGCCATATATCGTTATTTGCAATATAGTTTAAGCTTATAATTTATGTCTGCTTATACAGGTTTGTTTTAATGGAAACGCAGGTTAAAGGTGGTCCATAACAGGGATCACCTTTTTGTCTATATAAATCCTGGTATTTATTAGAATGGAGAAATACATGGAAGAGATTGCTGGCTTAGATACAGGTGTAAGAATTAATAAGTTTTTAAGTGAAGCAGGTGTCTGTTCAAGACGTGAGGCAGACCGTATGCTTGGTGAAGGCAGGATATGTATAGATGGTATTCCTGCAAAGGCAGGAACAAAGGTTATGCCTGGACAGCATGTTACTGTTGATGGTGTGGCTGTTTCAAAAGAGGAAGAAGAAATATATATTGCATTCTATAAACCAAAAGGGGTGGTTTGTACAGAAGCCAGTGAAGAAAATGGCAGTAAGATAATGAATGTAATAGAATATATTGGGTATAACAAGAGAATTTACCCTGTAGGAAGGCTGGACAAGATGTCAGAAGGACTATTGCTGCTGACTAACCAGGGAGATATTATGGAAAAGGTGCTTAGAAGCCGTTATGGGCATGAAAAAGAGTATTTTGTAAAGGTTGACCACAAGGTTACTGACAGTTTTATTGATAAGATGGGAAAGGGTGTTCCTGTGCTGGATACAGTTACAAAGCCTTGCAAAGTATGGAAAGAGGATGATTTTAGTTTCCATATAGTGCTTACACAGGGACTGAACCGGCAGATAAGGCGTATGTGTGAGTATTTTGGTTACAGGGTTGTATACCTGCGCCGTGACCGTGTGATGAATATTACACTGGAGGGTCTTAAGAAAGGAAGATACCGCCATCTGTCAGAAAAGGAAGTGGCTGTATTAAAAAAACAGCTGTCAGATAAATTTTGTTAAAGAGATATTAATGGTAATGTAGTGGATAAATTTCCAGAAGGAGGTTTTGTATATGCCAGACAGCACAAGCCGCATGAAGGAGCTTGTTGCCCTGTTAAATAAAGCATCAGAGGTGTATTACCAGGGCAAAGATGATATAATGAGTAATTTTGAGTATGACCAGTTATATGAGGAGCTGGAGAAACTTGAGAGGGATACAGGCATGGTACTTGCAGGAAGCCCGACAGCACGGGTAGGATATGAAGTGCTTAGTGCATTGCCTAAAGAAACACATCCTTCTCCTATGCTTTCCCTTGATAAAACTAAAGAAACAGACCAGCTTGTATCATGGCTTGGCAGTAAAGAGGGGCTTCTTTCATGGAAAATGGACGGGCTTACAATAGTCCTGGCTTATGAGGATGGAAAGCTCGTAAAGGCAGTTACACGTGGCAATGGGCAAGTGGGAGAAGTAATTACTAATAATGCCAAAGTATTTAAAAATATACCATTGGAAATACCATGTAAAAGCCATCTTGTGTTAAGAGGGGAAGCAGTAATATCTTATTCAGAGTTTGAACGTATAAACCAGCTTCTTGATGAAGAAGAACAGTATAAAAATCCAAGAAATTTATGCAGTGGTTCTGTAAGACAGCTTAATAATGAAATAACAGCAAAGAGAAATGTTGAATTTTATGCATTTGCACTGGTTGAGGCAGATGGTCTGGATTTTGGAAATTCCCAGGAGAATAAAATGAAGTTCCTGGAAGGGCAGGGCTTTGATATTGTTGAGTATAAAATGGTAAATGCTGGGAATATTGTGGATACGGTAAAGTGGTTCCAGGATAAAATAACTTCCAATAACTTTCCATCAGATGGCCTGGTTCTTATATATGAGGATATAGCATATGGTGATTCGCTTGGCAGGACTGCGAAGTTTCCAAGAAATTCAATAGCATTTAAGTGGGCAGATGAAATAGCAGATACAAAACTGCTTGGAATTGAATGGAGTGCATCAAGGACAGGGCTTATAAACCCAATAGCAATATTTGAACCTGTTGAACTTGAAGGGACTACTGTATCCAGGGCAAGTGTACATAATTTAAGTATTATGGAACAGCTGCAGCTGGGTGAAGGTGATATAATACAAGTATATAAGGCAAATATGATAATCCCGCAGATTGCACAGAACCTTACAAGGAGTTCTAATATAAAAGTCCCATCAGAATGTCCAGTGTGTGGAAAGAAGACATCTGTACATGAAGAAAATGGGGTAAAGGTACTTGTATGTGAAAATGAAGAATGCCTGGCTAAGAAAATAAAGTCAATTTCGCATTTTGTAAGCAGGGATGCAATGAATATAGACGGTATGTCAGAAGCTACAATAGAGAAACTTGTAGAGAAAGGACTGCTGCATGGACTTGCGGGACTGTTTACACTTAGTAAATATAAAGATGAGATAACAGAGATGGAAGGTTTCGGAAAGAGGTCTTTTGAAAAGCTGGTACAAGCAGCTGAAAACGCAAAGAAAACCACAGTTGCAAAATTTGTATACAGTCTTGGTATACCTAATATTGGGCTTTCTAATGCTAAAATGGTCTGCAAGTATATGGATAATGATTTTGAGAGGGTACGCCATGCAAGTAAGGAAGAACTTGTTGAAATAGACGGGATAGGTGAAGTAATTGCAGAGTCATTTGCAAATTTCTTTGAAGAACCCGGTAATAATAAAATAGTTGATGATTTGCTTGAAGTTATTGAGTTTGAGAAGGAAGAAACAAATCCAGAAGAAGAGGATATGGCAGGCATTAATTTTGTTATTACTGGAAAAGTTAATATATTTGCAAACAGAAACTCAGTTAAAGAGATAATTGAAGCGAGAGGCGGAAAAGTTACAGGAAGTGTGACATCTAAGACAAATTTCCTTATTAATAATGATGTGCTTAGTAATTCTTCTAAAAATAAAAAAGCAAAAGAACTTGATATACCAATAATTACAGAGGAAGAATTTATTAAAAAGTTTGATATTAATTTATAAAAGTACAAAAAAATTTAATGAAAAGGGGCGGAGATATGCCAGTTAAAGTAAAAAATAATCTTCCAGCAAAGAGGGTTATGGAAAAAGAAAATATATTTATGATGGATGAGGAAAGGGCAGTTATGCAGGATATAAGGCCGCTTCATATAGCGGTACTTAACCTGATGCCATTAAAAGAAAATACGGAAGTGCAGCTTTTAAGAAGCTTGTCTAATACACCTCTCCAGCTGGATATTACTTTTCTTACAACAGCAACTTATATAGGGACACATACACCAGAAAGCCATCTTAATGAGTTTTATAAGACATATGATGATATTAAAAACAGAAGGTTTGACGGGCTTATTATTACAGGTGCACCTATTGAGCACCTGGAATATGAAGATGTACAATACTGGGATGAACTTAAGAAGATTATGGACTGGTCAAAGACTAATGTAATATCTACATTACATATATGCTGGGGTGCACAGGCAGGGCTTTATTACCATTATGGGATACATAAGCATATATTGGATAAAAAGGTTTTTGGCGTATTTGAACACCATGTCCACCACCGTAAAATACCTCTTTTAAGAGGCTTTGATGATGTGTTCTATGCACCACATTCAAGGAATACATGTGTTGACCATGATGAGATAGCTGCCTGCAAAGACCTTATAGTCCTGGCAGATTCAGAGGAAGCAGGAGAGCTGCTGCTTGTTTCTGCTGACTCTAAACAGATATTTGTACTTGGGCATCTTGAGTATGACAGGCTTACATTGGATTCCGAGTATAAAAGGGATATGGCATCAGGAATTGATATAAACCTTCCAGTTAATTATTACCCTGGTGATGACCCTTCAAAAAAGCCTTATCTTACATGGAGGGCAGCTGCGAATGCAATGTACTCAAACTGGGTGAACTACTATGTATACCAGGAAACCCCATTTGAATTTATTGATACTGCTGGGATTATGGGGAAATAATTTATTTAAGAAACCTCCCTGTAAATTGCGTATTTACTGGTGTTTGAAAATTAAATAATTTACAAGTTATAGGGCTCTGGCAATTCTAAAATTTTACCAATAAAAAGCCATGTGCAACATGGCTTTGCCCGCATTGCGCTTGGATGGGATGTGCAGTGGTGCATAAAATCTGAAAGAACCAGATTTAAGCACCAGCGCCCCCAAACAGCTGCCTTATGGTAAAACATTTGGAACTTGCCAGAGTAATATATTCTTTGTATAATTTAAAAAATGGGGAAACTTCTTTGTAGCATGCATAATAGAAAAATAAAGTGTTATTGTCCATTATCAATATTATAGGATTAAGAGTCTTGATAGAAAACATTTTAAAATAATTATAAGGAGTATACTTAAATGATAAAAATAATTAAATATTTAAAGTCCAGGTTTACAGATGTTAAAAAGTGTTATAAAACAAAACAGGCAGTAGCTTTGGTATTAGGACTGGAGGATAAAAAAGTTACCAAAGTGATAATTAGCAGTTAAAAAAGATAAATTATAATAATAAAAACAGAGCTGCCACATTAAGAAAATACCATACAAGATATAGAAAATCTGGTTCTGCCAAAATAATATATCTTTTAGTCTTATTGTGGCAGCTCTGTTTTTTGTAATGGTTAATTGTGTAAATTTATTTGGCAAGTTCAGCTTTTGTAATGCATTTGCTTACAAATAAAAATAGTATATATAGTATTGAAATAATAGCGCATATAAGTAAAAGTGCAGGTATTTGTGCAATACCAGGAATATATGACAGCACCAGGTTGTAGAGCCTGCCAGAAACCATTCCTTCCAATATTAAGAAAAGGCATGGAAGTATAATCCAGTGTATATTGTCTATTGTTATATATTTTTTCAGGTAAAAACCTTCCATAAATGTCATAATTACCTGGCTTATTAGCATTCCTGCAAGATACGCTTTTATGCCATATACAGGGACAAGGGCTATTAAAAAATAAATTTTAACTATAAGTCCAAAAACAGTTATTACAAATGTAAGCTGTGTGTGCCCCATTCCATTTATTATACTTGTAAATGCAGTTGAGACATATAGGAAAGGGCATAACCATGAAAGAGTAACTATATATGAGCCAGCAGATTCATTATTAAAAAATAGTATTCCCATGTCTTTTCCATAGATTATAAAAATACAAAGGCATAGCCATCCTATTAGAAGGTTGTATTTTGTTGCGAATGTCACAGATTTATTTATTTTATATGTATCATTTTCTGCTTGTGCCTGTGCAATAGATGGAAGAAGCATAACTGCAAAAGCGTTGCTTATGGCAGATGGAAAAAGTATAAATGGAAGTGCCATTCCTGATAATATGCCATATATGCTTAGTGCATCTGACGGGCTGCATCCAAATTTCTGTAAGGCAGCAGGGATAAAAATAGCTTCTGCACTGTGAAGCAGTGATACAATTAATTTAGTCGCTGTAAGCATTACAGAAAGGGTAAGCAGTGTTTTAAATACAGGATGTTTTCCAGATGTTATTTTTATATTTCTGGATGTGCTTTTATCCGGTTTCTTATGTTTTGTTTTGCTGAATGATACAGCCAGGCGTATTACACTAAAAATACATCCACAGATTTCACCAGCTACAATACCCCATACTGCTATAATTGCATTGGTTTCACTGCCAGACCCTGTAAATAAGTATATAAGGTATACAAACAATACTCTTGATAACTGTTCTATAATCTGTGCGCATGCGGGTACAGATGCATTTTGTATGCCATAATAATAGCCTGATATACATGATGACAAACCACAGAATGGAAAAAGGACAGCCATTATTTTCAGATATGGTGCACATGCGGTTTCAAGTATAATTTTCTCTGCTATCCATCCTGAGTTATAATAAACAAATATTGATATAATGAATGAAAGGCTTAACGAGAGAGTTATGCCAGACAACAGTATTTTGGCAGGAGAAAGATAGCCTGTTTTCCTGTTTGATGTGGCAGTGCCAGTAATCTGTGATATTGCGGTTTGTATTCCTGCACCATATATTGTAAAACATATGCCATATATAGGAAATATAAGCTGGTATATGCCAAGCAGTTCAGGACCAAGTATGTCTGCAAGAAAAATCCTGTAGAAAAATCCTATAATACGGGTTATAATACCTGCAATAGTCAGTATTATTGTTCCTTTGATAAGTTTGCTCTGGAAGAATTTCATATTAGTATATGCCTTTCTGCCACATAGCACTGGTAATTAATATACTATATGAAAATATGGAATTATTATGTTATTTTTTAACCCAGCCTGTTAAGAAAGTCCTGTAAATTCCCTTATACATGTTGTGAAAACATATTAGCAGGTATTTACAAGGCTTTCTTGGTAAAATACTCCCACTGCTTGTAACAGATTTGCCAATTATAAGCAGCAGGGATTTTGCTTTAATTCTGTACACGTTTATTAGAAGGGTATCCATTTCCTTGTAAATCTGTTGTTTTATTAGAAGTATTTTCCTTTTCTTTTTCTTTAATGGGATTGCTGCTTTCCCATACCCCTTTTGGAATTGTCTGTACAGGTTTCTTTTTTTCTGTTATTTTCATAAAAATCCTCATTTCTGCAATGCCTTTTATATAAATAACAGTTTTGTGCAGGCAGTGCGGTACATAAAACTGTTGTATGGAATATTTTTGTATCAATATATAATAATTGAATTATTATTTTTCTTAGTCTGCCAGTTTTATTAAAAAATTATGCAGCCACAGTATGTTTGAAAATTAAAAATCCTACAAAAATGATATTGCTCTGGCAAATTCCAAATGTTTTACCATAAAGCAGCTGTTTGGGGGCGCTGGTGCTTAAGCCTTGTTCTTTAAGGCTTTATGCACCATTGCGCATCCCATCCAAGCGTGAGCGTGCTGCTGGTGGTAAAATTTTGGAATTGCCAGAGGCACATAACTTGTAAAATATTTAATTTTTAAACACACATAAGTATTTGTGTACTTTTTAATTTATTTTCATATATTGGTATATCTGGCAGACAGTATTTTATGCTGGACAATGTTGAAAGTAAATTTGTGTGAGAGGATGGTAGCAGATAATGATATATCTGGATAATGCTGCAACCACGCCAGTACATCCTGGTGTCCTTAAGGCGATGCTGCCATATCTGGAAGAACAGTATGGCAACCCATCGGGTATATATGAATTTGCAGAAAAAAGTAAAGAAGCAGTTGACAGAGTAAGGGAAATAATTGCTGCAAGCATTAATGCAAAACCAGGGGAAATATATTTTACAAGTGGCGGTACTGAGTCTGATAACTGGGCACTTGCCGGCATGGCAGAGGCTTTAAGCGGAAAAGGAAACCATATTATTACAACAGCTATTGAGCACCATGCAATAATAAATACTTGTGAATATCTTAAACAGCGTGGTTTTGATATAACTTACCTTGATGTAAATAAAGAAGGTATTATAAATCCAAAACAGCTTGCAGATGCTGTCAGGAAAGATACTATTTTAATCAGTATAATGGCTGCTAATAATGAGATAGGCAGTATACAGCCATTAAAGGCTATTGGTGAAATTGCACGCAGGAATAATATATGTTTCCATACAGATGCAGTACAGGCTTATCTTCATATGGAAATGGATGTAAGGAAAATGAATATTGGCATGATGAGTGCAAGCGCCCATAAATTCAGGGGAGCAAAAGGGTGTGGGTTTTTGTATATAAGGGATGGGATAAAGCCAGCTGCTTTTATGCATGGCGGTAAACAGGAGTCTGGAATAAGGGCTGGTACTGAAAATGTACCTGGAATAATAGGTATGGGTGAAGCTGTCCGCATTACAATACAGGAAATGCAGAAGAATATTGTATATGTAAGAAATATGAGGGATTATCTTTTATACAGGATTGAACATGAAATCCCTGGGGTGGTACTTAACGGGCCAAGGCATATGCGCCTCCCAGGCAACCTGAATGTAAGCTTCCTGGGAATTGAGGGGCAGAGCCTTCTTATAATGCTGGATATGGATGGAATATGTACCTCAAGTGGTTCTGCATGTACAGCAGGAACAAGCGGAGGTTCGCATGTGCTTAAAGCTTTGGGTGCAGATGATGGCAGGTTAAAAGGTGCATTAAGGATGACACTTGATACGCAGAATACAATGGAAGAGATGGATTATGTAATCTGGCGTATAAAGGAAAATGTTGCTGCGCTGCGTGACAAAAGCTAGTCTGTAACAGGCAGCATTTCTGGCCTGCGGTTTGTAAATTCTGTATAGTATTTAAAACCGCAGGATTTTAATATTCCAGGTACTTTATCAAATGCAAACCCAAGGTGCCTGGTTTCGTGTGCATCTGAACCAATAGTTATTATTTCACCACCAAGGCTATGGTAAAGTTTTAAAATCTTTTCATGTGGGTGTGGATGGTTTATACCATATTTTAAACCACTTGTGTTTAATTCTATTCCTTTTCCGTTATAAATAAGCTGCTTAAGTATTTCTTCTATTATATCAAGGAAACTTTCTGTAATTGAAACAGAATAAGCTTCGTCATATGAATTGCTGCTTCTAAGTTTTTTCATATATGGTGTGTATCTGGTAATATAGTCGATATGCCCATAAACATCAAAATCTGCACCACTTCCTATATTGGCAAGGGTTGCTTCATAAAACCTGCGCAGTGCTGTTTTTTCATTAGTTTCCTGCCAGAATTTATCATAATAAGGGTCAATATCATTAACAAGATGGGTAGAACCTATTATAAAATCAAAATTATATAAACTAGCAAGCTTCTTGCATTGTTCTATAACGTCTTCTTTAAGTCCAAGTTCAATCCCAAAACGTATCTTTATCTGTGGATAAAGTCCTGCAAGCCGTGTTATTTCCTTATGGTAAGCAGGCGTATCAAGAAAGAATTCCTGGATGTTTTTGGAATTATCCTGTGGTGGGAAGTTATAATCCATATGGTCTGTAAAACATATAGAGGAAAAGCCTGCCTGTATTGCCTGTAACAGCATATCTTCCATTGGTGCCTGGCTGTCTGTTGAAAATGCTGTGTGTACATGGTTATCAGATTTTATCATTCTAAAACCTCCTTAATCCCGCTTATATCTGTGTCTATTGTCATAGAATAGTTAGTATAATAAACAACAAATCCTGGCTTACTTCCATTTGGCTTTTTAACATGTTTTTTCTGTATATAGTCAATTTCTGCCTTGCCTTGTTCTTTTGCCTTTGAATAATATGCAGCAAGCCTTGCCGCTTCTTCAAATGTACGGTCTGGGAGTTCTTTGCCTTCTGTTTTAACAATAACATGTGAGCCTGCACTTGCTTTTGCGTGGAACCACCAGTCATTGCCTGTAGCAACTTTAAATGTAAGCTCATCATTCTGGTAGTTGTTTTTGCCAACATATATATCAAATCCATCTGAAGAGATATAGTGGAGAGGCTTGCTTTTGGCTGTTTTTTTGCTTCCTTTGCCCTGCTGCCCTGTCTGGCGTTTCATATATCCATATTCAGAAAGTTCCTTTCTTATTGTGGCAAGGTCTTCTTCATGCCTGGCAATATCAAGTGCATTGCTAATTGATTCAAGATGTAAAATCTCTTGTTTTGTTTCTTCAATCTGTATAGTTAATGCTTCAAATGTACGTTTTAATTTTGAATATTTTTCAAAAAAACGCTTTGCATTGTCAACTGCACTCATATTTTCATCAAGTGGTATTGTAATCTTTTCATTAGTATAATAATTATCACATGTAAAGCTTTTTTCACCGCCTTTTAATTCATATCCATATGTTGTAAGAAGTTCTCCATATACTTTATATTTATCCCTTTTTCCAGTATCCTTAAGCTGTTTTGCCTGTAAATCATATTTTTTGCGTGCACGTTCCAGCGCATTATTTGTAATTTTACGCAGGTCATATGATTTCTGGCGTATACGTGAAACCACCTCTTTGGCCGAGTAGTATGAACAAAGCATCTGGCTGGTATTTTCACATTTTTGTATACTGTACTGGCTGTCATCCGAATACATTGACAATGGTATACATGAAAATTCTATGGGTTCATCACCTTTATAAATTATACATGGTTCAAACTCTGCATTTCTGGCTTTGTCCATTATTATTGTAAAATTCCGGTAAAGGTGCAGTTTCTCCATATCAGAGAGTTCTGCTGTGTTGTTCTTTCCAGAAAGTGATGATATATATATAAGTTCATTGGACAGGACAGGGCTAAAACCTGTAAGTGAAGTATACAGGGCTTTAGCAATATTAACAGGTTTTGAAAGCACTATATCTGTAAATTCTTTTTCTGTAATTGTAAAAGGGTCATATTTATTTTGTGTATCAGGAATAAAGTAATCCCTTCCAGGCAGAACCTCCCTCACTGAACTTATAAGCAGTGAAATATGCTTGATGCTGTCAATAATTTTATTATTTTCATCACAGAAAATTATATTGCTGTGTTTGCCCATCAGCTCTATTATAAGGAATTTCCTGCATAAATCCCCCATTTCATTAAGATGTTCAAGTTCTATACGTATTACACGTTCAAGCCCTGCCTGGTTTATCTCTGTAATGCGGCAGTTATTAAGGTGTTTTCTTAATACCATACAGAATGTTGGCGCAGACATAGGTGACTGTTTGTTTTCATCATTGAGATAGAGCAGTGGAAGGCTTGGGTTTACTGATGCTGTAAGCCTTTTCTGGAAACGCATTGTACTTCCGCCGCCGTTGTTTATGCTCTGCTTTATAGTGAGCAGCAGCTCATCTTTTTCAGGCTGGGCTATTTTGGTAATCCTTCCATTAACCAGTGTATTTTTAAGCTCATTAACAAGAGCTGCTATAGTAATTCCATCTAATGCCATAATCTGCCTCTTTCTTTTTAAATATTGTTTGTAATATGGTAAATTATATTACTTACTCTGGAATAAAGCAACTTAAAAAAGCAGTTATCTAAAGTAATATGCAAGAACTGCTATTAAAAGGAATAAATAATAAGTTGTAAAAACTTCCTGGTTATGATAAATTATACTACATAGTTATTACTAAGGACTAAAAAGAAGATAAAAGGAAAAGGTAAGAGCTGTGTTAAGATTTTTTTACGTAATTTTAGGGAATTTACATCGTATCTGGATGATTCCTACAATGGAATACTATGCAAAACATCCAGAGAAATATTCGGAAAAGTTCAGGTATGAGTATGACAGGCATTGTATTACTATTATGAAGAAAAGGGGAAGAATTACGACCAATGCCTATGGTGTAGGAAATCTTCCCAAAGAAGGCGGTTATATAATGTTTGCTAACCACCAGGGAAAGTATGATGCACTTGGTATAATGGATTCGCATAATAACCCATGTTCTATTGTAATGGATGCAGACCGTTCATATATGCCACTTGTTAAGCAGTTTATAGACCTTGTACAGGGAAAGAGGATAAAGCTTGATGACCTGCGCCAGGCAGCAGGGATAATCAGTGAAGTTTCAGAAGAAGTTAAACAAGGAAGGAAGTTTATAATATTTCCATCAGGCGGATATGAGCACCGCAATGGGAATTATGTAGACCCATTTAAACCGGGGTGTTTTAAAGGGGCTATAAGGGCAAAAGCGCCAATAGTCCCGGTTGCTATTGTAAATTCCTGGAAGGTGTTTGATTTATGGTCGCTCCGGCGTGTAGTCACGCAGGTTTTTTATCTTAAACCAATGTTTTATGATGAATATAAGGATATGAAGTCAAATGCAATATCAGACCTGGTTTATAAAAGAATATGCTCTGCTGTAAGGTGTGCAGAAGAAGGAGATTTTAAGGCAGCGGTGCTTAAATAGAGAATATTTTGTTTGTTATTAAAGAAACAGACCGCCAGGTTTTACTATTCCATAAATAGTCAAACCTGGCCAATAATTAAAAATATATATTATAATTTTTATGACAAGCCCCCAATCCATTGCTTAAGAAGCGTGGAGTTTAAAGGGCTTGTTTTGTGAGTTAAAAAAGTTTTATTTTTTTACAACCAAAGTAATAAAATCCGTACTTAATATAGTGAAGGCTGCTTATCTACAAAATTACAAGAGGAGGTGGAACATAATATGGATGATGAGATGATTGTAAGTCTTTTCTGGGCAAGAGATGAAAGAGCCATTGTAGAAACATCTTTAAAATATGGCAGACTATGTAACCATATTGCAAATAACATTCTCTCAAACAATGAAGACAGGGAAGAATGTATCAACGATACTTATTTTGCTGTCTGGAATGCAATTCCAGATAAACATCCAAGCAGATTTTCCGTATTTATAAGCAGGATTGCCAGAAACCTGGCTTTAAAAAAGTATGAATATATTTCTGCGGCAAAAAGAAACCCGTCTGCAGTTACATCATTAGAAGAATTAGGTGACTGTGTATCTGGAACAGACAATATAGAATCAGAAATAGAAAAGAAACATATAGAAAATACGATTAATAAGTTTCTATGGCGGTTAGATGAAGAAAAGAGGAATGTATTTATACGGAGATACTGGTATTTTGATTCAATCGGGACTATCTGTAAATTTACAGGTTTTAGCCAGAGCAAGGTGAAATCCATGTTATACGAAATGCGCCGTAAACTAAGGAAATATTTAGAAAGTGAGGGTATTGAAGTATGAATAAAAAACAGCTTTCTGGACATATTGGTAATATTGATAACCAGCTTGTTGAACAAGCAGAAAAAATTCCAAATTACAGACAAATCCACAACCGTAAAACCATCAGACGCTTTGCCACTGTAGCGGCAGCTTTTGTGCTTATGGCATGCAGCTTTTGTGCAGGTGCATTTGTATTTGCCCATGAAACAGTGGTTGAAGTACCTGTAGAGCAGGAAATGGTAAGGTTGGAAGAAATCAATCTTACATTAATTTTTCCTGATGACTGGAAGGGAAAGTATTCCATAGAAAAAGACGGACAGAATTATATTGTTTACCACACACAAACCAGGGAAGATGTAAACTCTGGGACAGGCGCATTTGATGGTGGTGTACTGTTTTACATTGTCTGCTATGAGGAATCAATGACACCAGAACAATTTGTAGAAAAGGGATATGATTTTGTACCATACCAGTATCTGTTTTCTACCAGTGATAAAACTTATATACTTTGCTATCCAAGTGATGTGCAGTGGAATCCAGACAATCCCGGACAGGAAACAGAATATCTGGATATGGAAGCAGAAATTAAAAATATTAAGTTTGTGGCTGATAATATACTTTTAGATTGAAAGATATTTTAATGGGTATGGTTTAAAGGCGGCTTTTTGCCAATAAACTTACAGTAAATTGGTTTATATATGAAAGAGGCTGCCGCAATAAAAATAAAAAATACTATATCTTGTATTCTTTATTTTTATTGCGGCAGCCTCTTTTTTTACCAGTCTTCAACCCCATCAAATGCATTAATTGTATTATTGCCAGCTAAATTATCATTGTCACCAGCAAAACCTGCTGGAGAACTATCATTATCTTCAAGAAGTGTATGTATCTTTGTCTTTGGAATATCTTCCTCTTCTTCACTATTTTTAGAAGATATTGTTGCCATAAGGATTTTCCGTTCTTCTTCTTTCTTTTTGACAATAGCCAGTATGTGTTCAATTTCCCCGTCGTGGTTGTCTACTTTATATTCTTCAGCATGGTTCAGGCACAAATAATATTTTATAATATGGCCACTGTACAAGGCAACCTGCTGTATGCCACAGAAATCAGGATTCCTGCGGTATGGGAGATTATCATACATAGTTATATGGTAATCCATCATTTCGTCATATTTGTGGGTAACTAGTTTTGGTAAATATACATTGCTCATACACACAGCTCCTTTTAGTAAAATTTCGTTCCCATAACTGTTATAATTAGTATACTCTATTTATTTATATTATTCAAGGAAAATGTTTCTGGCACATCTGCCATCCATTCTGTCCTGCTTTGCCTATGCACGGATAAAGAGGCATAAGATATTTTATCTTAATGCCCCTTATAATTAATATTTTTTATTTTATTTACTATTTGCTGGGTGGTTTTGTTGCTAACGGTTTTATCCTGGTATAGATAAAAATTCAGCCATTGGCAGAAAATACATAATTATTAATTAATAGTTAAACAATCTACATATGCATCCCATAGCCCGTCATCTTCTGTAATCTTTAATTCAACTGTCTGGCTGCCTGTTGCATGGTATACATTGCTGATTGTATATTCAGCAGGATATTCATCACCAAAATAAAATGTTCCTTTGTATTCGCCGCCAATATATAAACTAACTTTAGCCATATTTGAATTATTAGAGCAGCCTTTTAAGGTAAAATTATGACAAGAGGATGTAAAGTAATGTGTATAGTAGCAGGTATCATTATTGGCATACAATCCTACACCTGTAAATGGATAAGTGATTGCTCCCGCATAATCTCCCGCAATATTCATATTTTCACATTCTACAATTTGTTTGTCATAGACATTCTCTTTTATAATAATTTTATTTTTATATACATCTGCCCATCCATTGCTTTGATATCCTTCAACATTCAGGGCTGTTTCATATATTTTTCCCATTGGCATCCCTAAACTTTCCCATGCTTTAAAATGTTCTGTCACAGAAATTGTACCACTGGTTCTTTTTGATGTACGGACACTCCAATATTGTTTAAATGTAGTATCTCCCTGGATGGATGGCTTGTCTATACGGGTTGTTTCATATACATCATATGTTCCGCCATCAACTGTAATAACGCCTTTTGGTATTGCTCCAGGTGGACGCCATGTCCCCCAGCTTTCTACAATATAATATTCTACAAGCGGATCTGTACACCATCCATATGCACATAAATAAGAATTTCCGTCAGGCTGGAAGTTGCATCCATAATCAATAGAAATATTACCAATCTGCTGGTGTGTCTTCGTATTATCAAACTTTATGCCTTTACGGAACAGAGCATTGCCAATATTACTCCACTGGCAGAAAAACGTTCCTTCTTCATTTAATGTCATATTTGTTGTGCCATAGTCTTTCCATAATTCATAACTGTAATTGTCATGTATTCCAATTTCATTATCATAGATTGTCTGTGCCGCTTGTGCTTTTATAGATGGTATTACAAACTGTATACAAACTATAACAGATAGAAATAGTCCTTTTAATATTTTATTCAAATTTTGTTCTCCTTTCTTTCATTATATTTGTTATAACACAATTATTAAATACATCACCTCTTCCCAGAATAACATAACAGTTCCAGACCCAGCAAAAAGCAGATATCTTTAAGGTGCCAGCAGGCACTGCCAGACACTTTTTTGGTTCTTGTATAATATTTTCTGGCAAAGATATATATATATAGTTGTTAATGTTTATGTATTAAATACATTATAACAAAAAAATTATTTTATAGCAACTGTTAGTTTTATAGTCTAATGATAAATATACAAGCGGATAAACTATTAATATTTTGCAATCCAAATACCCATAGCTTGATGCTGGATATTTGGATTATGTATTTATCCATAGCTTTACTGCATAATATTGATTTATAAAGAAGACAGTAGTATAATGTCATAAACACATATTAATTACGGATGAAGTTTTTAATTAGGGAGGATACCTGATGAAGGGAAAGAAGAAGCCAGTACAGGATATTATTTATGTAGTTTTTCTCCTGGGGACCATGTTTATTTTATTTTACTGGTATACTGTACAAAACAGGGAACGTATAAATGAGCAGAATAAAAATTATGCTGCAGATTCAGCACGTCTTAAAGCTGTCCAGATAAATGACGAGTTTAATAATGCATTGGATTTAATCAAGACTTATTCATACTTTATAAGTAAAAGCCTGGAAGAACCAGTAGTAACTTCACAAATGCTAAAAGAGATGGAAAGTAATTCCATGTTTGATGTAATCCGTTTCACAGACCTGGAAGGAACTACTTATGCATCAGATGGCCGTACTGCCAGCCAGACGCAGTATGACTATTACCAAAATGGCATAAAAGGTGAGAGTGGTATATCTGTTGTATTTAATTCAAATTTTTCTAATGAAACAATGGTTGGTTTTTATACACCACTGATGTTTGAGGGTGAAATAATAGGAGTGTTAAGGGGAGCATACCTGGCAGATGTATACTTGCAGGATATGCTTGATACTTCTTATTTTGGTGAAGAAGCAGGTGTATTTCTATGTATGCCAGATGGAATGGTAATTGCCAGTTCCAGCCATAAAAGGTATAAAGAAGACCTTGCCTTTATTTTAGAAGATTCTGGTACTCTTGACAAAGATACAGCAGATAATATCCGTGAAATATTTAAAAACGGCAGTGAAGGTGTATTTAACTGTGGTGCTGGCAGCAAGACAGATAACTTTTGTGTGCTGCATATTCCGGACAGTGGTTATGTGCTTGTGCAGGTATTTCCCAAAAGTGTAACACAAAGAATGGTAAATAATGCAAACCGTACAGGAATACGCCTGGAAATTATGCTGATTGGGTTATTTGCTGTTTATATTATTATACTTGTAGTGCGTGCTGAGCGTAAAAAGAAGCTGTTAGAACATGAGAACAGGGAAATGGGATATATTATAAATGGTATTAATACACTTTTTTCCCGTTTTGCAATGGTAGATTTTGAAACAGGTACATACCATTATCTTGCAGGTACAATGCCAGAAGACAGCGGGCTTGCCAGAAATGGCATGTATGAGGATTTAAGTAACTATCTGTGTTCAATACTTGTAGAAGAAAATGACAGGCTGGAGTTTAAAAAGCAGGCTGGTATTAATTCCCTTATTGCAGAAATGGAAAACCATGATGACCTGCTTTATGAAAGACATGTATTATGTGATGGAAATATAGAATGGGAACACCTTAATATTATCTGCCTGGAGAGAAAAAATGGAAAGGCATGTAAAGTTCTGTTTATACGCCAGGATATTACAGAGGTAAAAGAAAAAGAACTGCGTATTGAAGCAGAAATGTCACTTGCAAGCCGCAAGGAAAGGCAGTACCGTATAGCAATTACATCTAATTCTATTTGTACATTTGACTTTAACCTTACACAGGATTCTATTGAAGAAGATATTATACGTGTTATGGATGGCAAGAAGATATCACTTCTTGAAAAAACAGGGCTTAAAGCACCATGTAAAGCTTCTGGATGGCTGGAACGCTGGAAGAAGTTTGTTTCAGAAGAATCTATGCAGGAGTATTGTTCTATTGCAGATTTAAAGAAGCTGGAAGAACGTTTTGAGCAGGGAGAAGCAGAAGTAGTTTTTGAATACTGGAACCAGGATTCATTTGGAGAGAAAATCTGTGTACGCCAGTCATTTATTATGACACGTGATTCTGGTACAGATGATATTATGGTTATGGTAGTAATAAAGGAGATTACAGGCAGTGTAAAGAAACAGATGGAACAGACACAGGCACTGCAGGATGCCCTTATGCAGGCACAGCATGCCAATAAGGCAAAGACTACATTCCTCTCTAATATGTCCCATGATATACGTACACCAATGAATGCGATTATTGGTTTTACAACAATAGCTGTAAGCCATATTGATAATAAAGACCAGGTAAGGGAGTGCCTGCATAAGGTTCTTTCATCAAGTAACCATCTGCTTAGCCTTATTAATGATATCCTTGATATGAGCAGGATTGAAAGCGGAAAAGTACAGATTAAGGAACAGGAATGTAATATTTCTGAACTTATGCATAACCTGGTAAATATTATACAGCCACAGGTAAAGGCAAAACAGCTTGAATTGTTTATTGATACTTTTGAAGTTGTCAATGAAGATGTTATAGCTGATTCATTAAAGTTGAACCAGGTATTTATTAACTTGTTAAGCAATGCTGTAAAATATACGCCGGCGGGCGGGTCTATTTCATTCCGCATTATGCAGAAGACTACATTCCGCCACGGTTATGGTGATTATATATTTATTATTAAAGATAATGGCATAGGTATGTCACAGGAATTTGTTGAGCATATTTTTGAGCCATTTGAGCGTGAGTCAAGTACAACAAGGACAGGTATACAAGGTACAGGCCTTGGAATGGCTATTACAAGAAATATTGTTGAAATGATGAATGGTATAATAAGCGTAAAAAGTGAAACTGGAAAAGGAAGTGAATTTACAGTAGAACTTACGTTAAAACTCCAGGATATTGAGAAGAATTCAGAGCAGTTAAAAGAGCTTGACGGGCTCAGGGCGCTGGTTGTAGATGATGATTTTAATGTATGCGACAGTGTAAGTAAAATGTTAAAACATATAGGTATGCGTTCTGAGTGGACAACATCTGGCAGGGAGGCAGTTTACCGTGCCAAATCTGCCAATGAAGAGGGAGACCCTTACCATACTTATATTATAGACTGGCAGATGCCAGAAACAAGTGGTGTGGAAACAGCAAGAAGAATCCGCAGTGTAGCAGGTAAAGATGCACCTATTATTATACTTACTGCATATGACTGGACAGATATTGAAGATGAAGCGAAGGAGGCAGGTATAACTGCATTCTGTGCAAAACCGCTGTTTATGTCTGATTTAAAATCTGCTTTGCTGGCGGCTAATAATTTATCTGACAGTGAGGAACAGGCTGCTTCCTGGACATTGGCTGATTTCAGCGGGAAGCGTGTGCTTCTTGTAGAAGATATTGAGATGAACCGTGAAATTGCGCAAATAATACTGGAAGAAGCAGGTTTTGTTGTTGAATCTGCTCCAGATGGTACAGATGCAGTTGCAATGGTAGAAGCATCAGAAGAAAACTATTATGATATTGTACTTATGGATGTACAGATGCCAGTTATGAACGGATATGAGGCAACAAGGACTATAAGGAACATGGCAAGGAATGATGTAAAGAGCCTGCCAATTATTGCAATGACTGCCAATGCGCTGGAGGAAGATAAAGAAGCAGCATTAAAGAATGGAATGAATGCACACATAGCAAAACCACTTGATATGGATATATTTATAAATGTGCTTAAACAGTTCCTTTTGCATTAAAACTTAATTTTATAAGATAAACCTGCCAGGGTGTGTTTGGAATAAGTTCTGGATGCTCCCTGGTGTTTGTTTTTTGTTAAAAAAATGTTTATTTGACTTTTTAATTGTGTATGATATAATCATTGGAAGTAAAACAATTCTTAGAATAATGCAGTCTGGAGAGAATATGGATATAAAAAAATATATAAAGAATTTTGTAAATTACAAATATTTATTATTTGAATTAGTGAAAAAGAATATTAAGTTAAAATACCGCCGTTCATATTTAGGTATTTTATGGACTCTTGTTGAACCACTGCTTACAATGATTGTACTTACTATTGTATTTGGTACATTATTTGGGCGTGATGACAGGACATATCCGGTATTTATACTTTCAGGGCGCCTTTTGTTTTCATTTTTCTCTTCTTCTACTAAGTCGGGGCTTAAGGCAATCAGTGGCAATGCGGCAATGATTAAGAAAGTGTATGTACCAAAGTATATATATGTAATATCAACAATTATTTCTAATTTTATAACATTTTTGATATCGCTTGTTGTGCTTGTAGGAGTTGGGGCAGTTTTAAGGGTACGTCCTACAATATATATGTTACAGGCAGTAATACCAATAATTATACTTCTTGTAATGTCACTTGGCATAGGCCTTATACTTGCAACCATGGATGTATTTTTCAGGGATATAGAGTATATATGGTCAGTAGTTACAATGCTTATAATGTATGCTTCAGCTATTTTCTATTCAACAGACAGGGTTGCAAGTACAGGTAATGCATGGATTTTTGATATAAATCCTGTATATATGTGTATAGCTAATTTCCGGCGTGCTGTATTATATGGGCAGCCTATGGACCTGTCATATTTTGCAAAATCATCGGCGATAGCTGTTGTACTTCTTATAGCTGGAACTATAATGTTTTATAAGAACCAGGATAAATTTATCTTGCATGTTTAGGAGGGTGTTTTGAAAGAAAATGTAGCTATTAGTGTTAAAGATGTTGGTATGCGTTTTAACTTAAACCAGGAACATGTAGATAACCTGAAAGAATACTTTATAAAAATATTAAAGCGTGATTTAAAATATAATGAATTCTGGGCACTTAAAGGGATTAATTTTGAAGTAAAGAAAGGTGAAAGGCTTGGAGTGCTTGGATTTAATGGTTCAGGCAAGAGTACCCTTCTTAAAGTGGTATCAGGTGTACTTAAACCGTCAGAAGGAAAAGTGCAGACAAGGGGAATAGTTGCCCCGCTGCTTGAACTTGGTGCAGGGTTCAGCCCGCAGTATACAGGCAGGGAAAATATTTATTTATATGGTGCTGTACTTGGATACAGCAAGGACTTCCTGGATGAAAAGTTTGATGAAATAGCAGACTTTTCAGGGCTTGGTGAGTTTATTGAAGTCCCTATTAAGAATTATTCATCAGGAATGAAGTCAAGGCTGGGTTTTTCAATAGCAACAATAGTTGAGCCGGATATACTTATTCTTGATGAGGTGTTGTCTGTAGGTGATAAAAGGTTCCGCTCTAAATGTGAAAAAAAGATTATGAGCATGTTTGACAGAGGAGTTACGGTGCTGTTTGTGTCACATTCACTTGAACAGGTACAGAGGCTTTGTGACAAAGCTGTTATACTTGACAGTGGAAGGCTTGTGGCACATGGGCCTGTGGAAAAGGTTGCAAGAATATACAAGAATATGACAGGCTAGGTGGAATTTAAAAGTGTACAAATTTATTGGCTCTGATAATTCCAAAGTTTTACCAACCAAAAGCCATGTTGCAAACATGGCTTTGCACGCTTTCGCTTGGATGGATGCGCTGGTGCTTTTTGGTAAAATATTTGGAATTGCCAGAGCCACATAATTTGTATAGTATTTTATTTTCAAATATATATATTCTGCCAGATTGGATATAGTGTTCACAAAATCTTAAGAATATTCCAGTTATTTTGTACTTTTATTTTTCATTATAAGTGGTATAATTGTCCGTGAAAATCTGATAACGGCAGTACCACTTATGGAGGTTAATATATGTTAAAAATAAAAGAAAGTAAAACATTTATCAAACACATTGCTGTTTATATGCTGGTATCCGTACTCCTTGAACTGGTGATAGAATCATTGAACCGTAAATCACTGCTGGCAGGTGTGGAATATATGGCGGGCAGTCCCCTGCTTTTCTGTTTTAACTCGCTGATTATACTTTTCACACTTTCTTTTGCAATGTTTTTTAAACGGGAAATATTTGCATTTGTTTCAGTATCAGTAGTATGGCTTTTGTTTGGAATTGTGAATTATATAATACTGCATTTCAGGGTGACACCTTTTTCAGCAGTAGATTTTATGCTTATAAAAAGTGCAATAAGTGTATCAGGGCATTATTTCAGTGTACTTAACATTGCTATGATTATAGTGGCAGTATGTCTTGTGGTGTTCCTTATGGCATGCCTGTACAGGAAGGCGCCTTACCATAAACACAGGAACTATAAACGTATTGTATTTTCGTGTATATCAGTAATTACAGTTTCAATTATAATTATGTTTATCAAGAGTTCAAGCAGTTCTGTACAGGCACTCTCAACTAATTATACAAATATATCAGAAGCATATGAGAATTATGGTTTTGTGTACTGTTTTACAAACAGCCTGCTTGATACAGGAATAGCAAAGCCAGAAAGCTATAGTGAGGAACAGGTTAAGACAATAACTAGCAAATTTAAAGAGGAGAAGAGCAATACAAAGAAGCCAAATATTATATTTATACAGCTTGAATCCTTTTTTGATACAGATTATGTAAAAGGTCTTAAGTGTAGTAAAGACCCTCTGCCTGTATTCCATTCGCTGCAGAAGAAATATGCATCAGGTCTTATAACAGTGCCAACAGTTGGAGCAGGTACTGTAAATACTGAATTTGAAGTGCTTACAGGTATAAGGCAGCACGATTTCGGGGTATGTGAATACCCATACAAAACTGTTTTAAAAAGTAAAACATCTGAAAGCATATGTTATGACCTTGCAAAGCTTGGTTACAAAAGCCATAGTGTCCATAATAATGATGCAACATTTTATGGAAGGAACATAGTATTTTCAAATCTTGGATTTGATACATTTACATCTATGGAGTACATGAATGGCATTACTGAGAATGATAATGGATGGGTTAATGATGATATACTGGTTGATGAAATTATAAAAACACTTAATTCAACAAAAGGACCAGATTTTACATTTGGAATTACAGTACAGAGCCATGGTAAATATGATGTTGCCACAGATAAAGTATATCCATTGTCTGTAACAGGTGCACCAGAGGGAATGGAACAGCAGTACACTTACTATGTAAACCAGATTGCAGAAGTTGACAGTATGGTTGGAAGGCTTATAGAAGAACTTGGAAGGCGTGATGAGGATACAATGCTTGTACTTTATGGCGACCATCTTCCAAGCCTTGAAATTGAAGCAGGGCAGTTAAAGAATGGTGATTTGTACCAGACACAATATGTAACATGGAATAACTTCGGGCTTAAGAATAAAGATAAGAAGGATTTGGCTTCATACCAGCTTTATCCATATATATTTGATTTACTTGGAATACATGAGGGTATTATTACAAAATACCACCAGCAGTCAGAATGGGGCAGTGAAAATTATCTTGATGGCCTCACTATGCTTTCATATGACCTTTTATATGGTGATAATTACGCCTATAACGGCATAGTGCCATTTACTGCTTCTGCTTTACAGATGGGCACAGATAAAATTTCTATAAAAGATGTGGAGAAAACCAGGGATGGGTATATTGTTACAGGAACTGGATTTACTCCTTATTCAGAGGTGTATTTTGATGGTGACAGCCTTGATACAGAGTGGATGGATGAAAGGCATCTTAAAGTTATAGAAGAACTGGATTTTGAAGAGGAAGAAGAGGAACCTGAAGGGCAGCAGGATGAAGATATACAGGAAAACTTTTATGATGAGGTTCCAGATGCATTTGTTGTAAAGGTAAAAGATGATGATGGCGTAACATTAAGTGTATGTAAGCCTGTTTTATACAGAGATACTTCATTATTCCATGAGACATCAGGTTTTATGGGAATGGGGCAGTAATATACAGAATACAATAAAAGTCATATTTTGTCGAAAGACAGAGTATGACTTTTGTTTTTGCATGCTATACTTTGACATTATTCGTGCAAGGTTTTATGTATACTTTATCTATGGCAATTATACCAGCTTACTATAAACAGATGGAATATTAAAAGAAGGAAAGAGGTGCAGGATGGTAATCTGTTTTTATGCAGATTTATACTGGATTCTTAATTTTACCATGAATCTGTTCTTACTGTATATAACAGCCTGGTGGTTACATGAGCCTGCCAATAACAGAAGGTGGGTGCTTTCGGCTGCTGTCTGTGCCATATTTCCAGTAATTGTTACATATATTAATAATTGTGGGTTAAAGGTTCCAGGGCTTATATCTTCTGCTTCTGAACTTGCACTGCTGGTATGGTGGGCATACAGGCCAGGAAGCATAAGGGAATTCTTTAACTGCATTGTTTCGTTTATAGTGTTCTCAGCACTGGCAGCAGGCATGGTGTTTATGTTAAAAGGGGTATCTGCAAAGAGTGGTATTCTTCCAGAAATGGAAGGAAACCAGAAGTTTTCTTTGTTCTTTTTACTTGTGTCCGTTTTTATGCTTTTTATAATATTCCGCTTCTTAAGGGCATCTATAGCAAGGCAGGATTTAAAGCGCAGAAGCGTGGTTAATGCCACACTGGTACATAATGGAATGAAAAAGGAAATAAAAGCTTTATATGACACAGGAAACCATCTTGTGAGCCCTTATACAGGTGAGCCTGTAGCAGTGATTTCAAAGGATTTATCAGACTGTATCGGGCTTCCAGGAAACCATGCCCCGCTTTTGATACCATATCATTCAATAGGTGGCTGTGGACTGCTTGAGGCATACAGGCTTGATATATTACAGTTCCAGGATGGAAGTTCCAGGAAAGGGTTTCTGGCAGCAGTGAGTGACAATATTTGCACAGATAAAGAAATACAGATGATTTTAACCTCATCAGGCAAGCCCTGAAAAGACGCTTTATAAGCGGTAGTATTGTATTAAATGGGGTTGCTGGTTTTGGCAGGGGTCCAGGCTGCTGCCAAAATCCCACATAGTGGCAATGAGGTTATAAACAATGCATATTGCGGATATCCGCTTGATATTACCAGCCTATGGCAGAAGGAGGACACGATGCTTAAGATATCAATGTCAAACAAATTCCAGTTCAGGATGATGCCGGAGTTCAGGGGACTGATATGGCCTCAAAGAAGTGGTGATATACACTATATAGGAGGGGCAGAGATACTCCCGGCACCGTTTACCATAGATGAGGAAAAAGAGATACTGGATAAGCTGGGAGGCTTAGATGACCAGGCAGCCAGAAGCAGCCTGATAGAACATAATTTACGTCTTGTTGTATATATAGCAAAAAAATTTGACAATACAGGGGTGGGTGTTGAAGATTTGATTTCCATAGGGACAATAGGGCTTATTAAAGCTATTAATACATTTAACCCATTAAAGAATATAAAGCTTGCTACATATGCATCAAGGTGTATTGAGAATGAGATTTTAATGTACTTAAGGCGCAATAATAAAGTTAAGCTTGAAGTATCAATAGATGAACCACTTAATGTTGACTGGGATGGCAATGAACTGCTGCTTTCTGATATACTTGGCACAGATGAAAATGTTATTTCAAAGAACCTTGAAGATGAAGTTGACAGGAGGCTTTTAAGGATGGCACTTAATAAGCTTAGTGAACGTGAAAGGGTGATAATTGAAATGAGGTTTGGCATTAATACACAAGATGGTAAAGAGCGTACACAAAAGGAAGTTGCAGATATTATGGGTATTTCACAGTCATATATATCAAGACTTGAGAAAAAGATTATGAAAAGACTTAAAAAGGAAATTATGAAAATGGAATAAGATTTTATTAATTGGTAAATCCTACTTTATATAGATGCAGAAAGCAGTATTTTTCATTCCTGTTTTCACAGTGTGGAGGATAAAAATGGCAATGTATAAAGTAGAAATCTGTGGTGTAAACACAGCAAAGTTACCACTCCTTACAGATGAAGAGAAGAAGGAACTTTTTGAAAAAATACAGAAGGGTGACAAGAACGCAAGGGAGCAGTTTATTAAGGGTAATTTAAGGCTTGTCTTAAGTATAATACAAAGATTTTCAAATTCAGGTGAAAATATTGACGACTTGTTCCAGATAGGCTGTATAGGACTTATGAAAGCAATAGATAATTTTGATGTTACATTAAATGTGAAGTTTTCCACTTATGCTGTACCAATGATAATCGGCGAGATAAGGCGTTACCTGCGTGATAATAACAGTATACGTGTAAGCCGTTCTATACGTGATACAGCATATAAGGCTATTTATACTAAGGAACTTATGATGAAGAAAAGTGATAAGGAGCCTACAGTTGAAGAGATTGCAAAGAAATTAGAAATTGCACCAGAAGATATTGTTTTTGCGCTTGACGCAATCCAGAGCCCGGTTTCATTGTATGAACCTGTATATGCGGAAAGCGGGGATACTCTTTATATTATGGACCAGATAAGCGATAAGAAGAATAAAGAGGATAACTGGATAGAAGAGATATCATTAAAAGCAGCGATAAACCGTCTGTCCGACAGGGAACACAAGATTATAAATATGAGATATTTTGAAGGCAAGACACAGATGGAGGTGGCAGAAGAAATAAATATTTCCCAGGCACAAGTAAGCCGCCTGGAAAAGAAGGCTTTACGTTCAATGAAGAATTATTTAGGATAAAAACACATATACCTGTTATAAAAGAAGCCATTGCGCTGTATCTGTCCCACTGGGGAAGACTATGACGGATGGCAGCATTTATGGAGGAATTAATGAGGGTATGTGAACTTCGTGAAAAGGAAGTAATAAATGTCTGTGACGGGGAGAAACTTGGAAATGTCTGTGATGTGGATTTTGACGTAAAAACAGGGCGGATCTGCAGTCTTATAATACCAGGACCGTGCAAGGTGTTTGGCATACTTGGACGTGACCATGAATATATAATACCGTATGAATGTGTTAAAAGGATAGGTACAGATGTTATACTTGTAGAGGTTGAAATGGAAAAATGTCTGCAAAAATGTAAGTTTGAATAACTGTATAAGCTTGCAAACAGGATATTTATAGGTTATTATTAGAATACTCATAAAGAATTACATGGGTGTTTTAACTGAGCAGGAAATTGCTGTATGTATTGGTTTTGTGACAGCGGCAATACCAGATTGAAAGGCAGGTAAACTATGAAGTGTCCTTTTTGTGGCGAAGATGATACAAGGGTTATTGATTCCCGTCCAGCAGATGACAATACATCTATCAGGCGCAGAAGGCATTGTGATAAATGCCAGAAGCGTTTTACTACCTATGAGAAGGTAGAAGTAATCCCATTTATGGTAATAAAGAAAGATATGGAACGGCAGCCTTATGACAGGTCTAAGATTGAGGATGGTATACTGCGTTCCTTCCATAAGAGGCAGGTGTCACCAGAGGAAATGCAAAATCTTGTTGACAGGGTTGAGTCAAAGATTTTTGGCCAGGAGAGGAAGGAAATACCAAGTAGTTATATTGGTGAACTTGTTATGGATGAACTTAAGGAGCTTGATGCGGTTGCGTATGTGCGGTTTGCATCTATTTACCGTGAGTTTAAGGATGTAGGCACGTTTATGGAGGAAATCAAGAAGATTATTGATAAGTAAAGACCTGGAATTCTTGCCAGAAGGGAACGTTGGTGCGTTCCCTTTTTTTACTTTATGGTGCAGGCAGATTGCTGGATGGCAGGAAATTTTTGTTATTTGTGTATTATTATTGATTTAACAGGACATACGTGATAAAATAGACAGACGGGGATGTCTGGTATGTGAGTGGAAGGAGATTATGTATAGTGAAGCTTATTCTGCTGTAATAAGAGGTATTGAAGGATGCATGGTGCATGTTGAAACGGATGTGTCTGATGGACTGCCATGTTTCCTGCTTGTTGGTTTCCTGTCTTCTGAGGTTAAGGAGGCTAAGGAACGTGTACGTGTGGCAATAAGGAATACTGGTTTCAGGATACCACCTAAGAAGATTACAATAAATTTGTCACCTGCTGACATACGGAAAGATGGTACATGTTATGACCTGGCAATAGCTGTTTCTGTGCTTGCAGCCTTTGGGATTGTTAATAGCAGCCTGCTTGGCAGGTCGGTACTTATAGGGGAATTAAGCCTTGATGGAAAGGTTAAGGCTGTGAGTGGTGTGCTGCCAATGGTTTATACAGCATATGAGAATGGGGTTGAATACTGCTTTGTACCAAGGGATAATTTAAAAGAGGCATTATTTGTCAAAGGAATAAAAGTTATAGGGACAGACAGCCTGGACAATGTTATCTGCATTTTAAATAGTGGTATGCCATATAAATATATTGCGGAAACAGATAAAAGTATATTGGAATTTATGCCAGAAAGTCCTGGCGCAGTGCCTGATTTTGCAGATATAGGCGGGCAGGATATGGCAAGACGTGCTGCTGAAGTTGCAGCAGCAGGACTGCACAACCTGCTTTTAATAGGACCACCTGGTACTGGCAAGACTATGGTTGCAAAAAGTATTCCAGGAATTATGCCAAAACCATTGTTAAGTGAATGTATGGAAATATCTAAAGTATATAGTGTATCAGGACTTCTTACAAAGGAATGTCCAGTAGTTACAGAAAGGCCTTACAGGGCACCTCACCACACTGTTACACAGACAGCTCTTGCAGGTGGAGGCAGGTATCCAAAGCCCGGAGAAATAAGCCTTGCATCAGGAGGGGTGCTTTTTCTTGATGAATTGCCAGAGTTCCAGAGACAGACATTAGAAGTGCTGCGCCAGCCGCTTGAAGATGGATATGTAAATGTATCAAGGCTTGACGGCAGTTACCGTTATCCAGCCAGATGCCAGCTTGTTGCTGCGATGAATCCATGCAGGTGTGGTTATTACCCAGACAGAAAAAAGTGCAGTTGTACACCAGTGCAGGTTAAAAATTATCTTGACAGGATAAGCAGGCCTTTTCTTGACAGAATTGATATATGCGTGGAGACAGTTCCATTAAGATATAATGAAGTAGGCGGTAATAATAGTGTTAAAGGTGAAATGTCTGCAGATATAAGAAAACGTGTTGAAGAAGCGCATAAAATACAAAGAGACAGGTATAATGGTACAGATATTTTATTTAATTCACAGCTGGCGCCACCAGGTATTAAAAAGTATTGTATTATGGAGCCAGAAGCAGAAGATTACCTGGAAAACATACTTGGAGGTATGTCATTTAGTGCAAGGGCTTATCATAAAATATTAAAAACAGCACGTACTATAGCTGACTTGTCACAGAGAAGCCTTATTGGGAAAAGCCATATTGCAGAAGCTGTAAGCTACAGGGGAATTAATGAAAAATACTGGAGAGAAGGGCAGGGACAAGTATAGTTATGGCAATGGAACATATACATTATGTATACTGGCTGTCTTGTATAAAAGGAATAGGTAGTGTTAAAAGGAACAGGCTGCTTGCATACTTTGGGAGTGAAGAGGAAATATATGCCGCCAGTGATACACAGCTTATGGAAATAAAAGGCATAAGCAGCCATGATGTTTCTTCTATTATATCTGGAAAGGATAGTGGCAGGATAGAGGAAGAATATGGAAAGATGCTGTCAAAGGGCATAAGATTTACATATAAGGGGCATAATGCTTATCCATATAAGCTTGAAAATATATATGATGCACCATACAGCCTTTTTTATAAAGGCAGGCTTCCAGATGGCAGCAGAAAGATAGTTGCTGTTGCAGGTGCACGTAATGTTTCATACAGTGGAAGTGTTATATCATGTAAATTAGGAAGACAACTTGCAGAGAACGGAATACAAGTAATAAGCGGGCTTGCAAGGGGAGTAGATGTAGGCGCACAGAAAGGTTCACTTTCAATAGCGGGCAATAGTACATTTGCAGTTATGGGATGTGGCGTGGATATATGTTATCCAAGACAGAATATAGAAGAATATATGCTTATACAGGAAAGTGGAGGGATAATTTCAGAATATCCTCCAGGTATGCCGCCAGTTGCGGGAAACTTCCCTATGCGTAACCGGATAATAAGTGCTTTGTCTGATGGTGTGCTTATAATTGAGGCAGGTGAAAAAAGTGGCTCACTTATAACAGCAGAATTTGGAATTGAACAGGGAAAAGATATTTTTGTAGTGCCTGGAGATATTGGCAATAAACTATATTATGGAAGCAACAAGCTTATAAAAAATGGTGCTGCGCTCGTTACAAATATAGAAGATATAATGGATGCACTGGGTATTTTTTATGACTGTAATATAGAAAGCCAGAAGAAAAAAGTTGAGGTTGTGCTTGAAACGTCGGAAAAAATAGTGTATGCTAGTCTAAGTTTAGAACCTGCCCATGTGTCAGAGATAGCCAGCAGGACAGGATTTGGCATCCAGCGTACAATGGAAATACTTATAGGGCTTGAGTTAAAGCATTTTGTGTGCATGGCTGGTAATAATTATTTTGCAATAAAAATATAAGATATAAAACCATAACAAAATAATAACTATATATATTATATTTTCTTAAAAATAACTTTTTCATTGCCCTAAGCCATAAGAACATTGGGCGTTCCTGGATATAGTGGTTTCTGGAAATTTGCACAAAAATATATACAAGCCTTAACAAATAAAGGGTTTCTGGATGTTTGAAAATTATATTTATACAAAGACTATATTACTCTGGCAACTTATGGAATATTTAATTTTCAAGCATCCATAATCACGCTGTTTAAAGGGAACTGCTGTACTAAATTACTAAGTACAACAATTAATCTTTATTGAAAATAAAACCTGGTTGAAAGGAAGGGAGCAAAATGGCAAAGAATCTTGTTATTGTAGAATCACCATCAAAAGCAGTAACTATTAAAAAGTTTTTAGGAAGTTCTTATGAGGTGGTTGCATCAAACGGGCATGTAAGGGATTTGCCAAAAAGCCAGTTGGGTATTGATATTGAAAATGATTTTGAACCTAAATATATAACTATACGTGGTAAGGGTGAGCTGCTTGCAAAGCTGCGTAAAGAAGTAAAAAAAGCAGATAAAATATATCTTGCAACTGACCCTGACCGTGAAGGTGAAGCTATATCATGGCATTTGTCCAAAGCACTTAAACTTGATGAAAAAAACACAAGCCGTATAACGTTTAACGAGATTACCAAAAACGCAGTAAAGCAGTCTATTAAAAATGCAAGAAACATAGATATGGACCTTGTAAATGCACAGCAGGCAAGAAGGGTTTTGGACAGGATGGTGGGATACCAGATAAGCCCGGTACTCTGGGCAAAAGTTAAAAGAGGCCTGAGTGCAGGGCGTGTACAGTCTGTTGCCTTGCGGATAATAGCTGACAGGGAAGAAGAAATAAATGCATTTATTCCTAAAGAATACTGGACACTTTCAGCTGAATTTACACCTGAAGGTGATAAAAAGCCACTACAGGCAGAATTTTATGGTTCATTAAAGAAAAAACTAAGCATAGAATCAGAGGAGCAGATGGAAAAAATAATATCAGAGATAAAAAAATCTGAATTTAAGATTTCTGATGTTAAAATTTCAAACCGTACCAAGAAAGGACCTCTTCCATTTACTACAAGTACACTACAGCAGGAAGCAGCTAAAAACCTCAATTTCTCTACACAGAAAACGATGAGGCTGGCGCAGGGGCTTTATGAAGGCATGGCAGTTAAAGGCCATGGCACTATCGGGCTTATAACATATCTGCGTACAGATTCTACACGTATTTCAGAAGAGGCACAAAAGAATGCAGTAAAGTATATTGAGGAAAATTATGGAACTGAATACCTTGCAGGGGAAACAGCCAAGAAAAAGGATGGCAAGAAAATACAAGATGCACATGAAGCAATAAGACCTGCATATATAGACCTTACTCCTGCACAAGTCAAAGATTCTGTTTCAAGAGACCATTTCAGGCTGTACCAGTTAATCTGGAAAAGGTTTATGGCAAGCCAGATGGCACCTGCAAAGTATGAAACGACTTCTGTAAAGATAGATTCAGACAAATACAGGTTTACAGCGGCTTCTTCAAAAATCGTGTTCCAGGGATACCTGAATGTATACCAGACAGAGGAAGATAAAGTAGAGAAAAAGAAATTTTCTAAAAATATAGTTAAAGATGCTGTTATGGAACTGGGAGAACTAGGCAAGAAACAGCATTTTACACAGCCGCCTGCACATTTTACAGAAGCAGCACTTGTAAAGACATTAGAGGAACTTGGAATAGGACGTCCAAGCACATATGCACCTACTATTTCTACAATTATTAACAGGCACTATGTTGCAAAGGAACAGAAGAACCTGTATATTACAGAGCTTGGTGAAGTAGTTAACAATATAATGAAGAAGTCATTTACAAGTATAGTTGATGTAAACTTTACAGCATATCTGGAAGGCCTTCTTGACAGGGTTGAGGATGGTTCAGTGCGCTGGAAGACAATCGTTGAGAATTTTTATCCTGACTTGCATGAGGCTGTTGCTATTGCAGAGAAGGAACTTGAAGAAGTCAAGATAGAAGATGAAGTTACAGATGTAATCTGTGAAGAATGTGGAAGAAATATGGTAGTGAAGTTTGGTACGTATGGCAAGTTTCTTGCATGCCCTGGTTTTCCAGACTGCCGTAATACTAAGCCATACCTTGAAAAAGCAGGTGTGCCATGTCCAAAATGCGGCCAGGATATTGTAATAAGGAAAACTAAGAAAGGCAGGTGTTATTTTAGCTGTGTTGGTTATCCAGAATGTGATTTTATGTCATGGCAGAAGCCTTCAACAGAAAAATGCCCTGAATGTGGAGGCCCAATGGTTGAAAAAGGCAGCAAACTTGCATGTATGGATAACCAGTGTGGTTTTACAAAAGCAAAAGAGCCAGAAAAACAAGAAAATAATTAAAATAGTGGAGAAAGGTAATGAGTCTTGAACTGTTAGATAAAACAAGAAAGATAAACCGCCTGCTGACAGAACAGGAAACAGACAAGGTTAATTTTAATGATTTCTGTAAAGTGCTTTCAGGTGCACTTGAAGTAAATGTGCTTCTTGTCAGCCGTAAAGGTAAAGTTCTTGGTATGAAAGAAAAAAGAAATATAGATGTAATACCACAGCTTAAAGATACAAAATATGGATGTTATATAGATAGTGCAGTACAGGAGAGGTTTATGAATATCCTCTCTACAAAGGAAAATGTAAACCTTCTCACAATAGGTCTTGAGTGGGAAAATGTTAAGATATGCCAGGCTATGGTTTCACCTGTAATAATATCAGGTAAAAGGCTTGGCACCCTTTTGGTTTACAGGTATGACGCACCATTTTCCATAGATGACATAATACTTACAGAATATGGGACTACAGTTATAGGCCTTGCAATGCAGAGTGCAGAATCAGAAGAAAATTCAGAAGAACACCGCAAGGAAAGTGATATTAAAGCTGTTGTAAAGACATTATCAAGGCTGGAAGCCCAGGCTATGGCATATGTGCTTGATGAACTTGAAGGTACAGATGATGGTATACTGGTTACAAGCCGTCTTGCTGATAAAGTTGGGATAACAAGGTCAGTAATAGTTAATGCACTTAAAAAATGTGAAAGCGCAGGTATTATTGAAACAAAATCATATGGAATGAAAGGTACCAGTATACATATAGTGAATGATTTGTTGTGCAGGGAAATATTGCCACATTAGGGAATGTTTTTTGTAAAGTATAAATTACAAACGCATGTTTGAACAAAATATACAGTATAGTATAAGACATTAGTAATTAAAGATGGGTGTATATGCCTGGAAATATCATTACTAAATACAAAAATGGAAGATTTTGTTACAAAATTGTTGAAAATTATGAAAAAATAATTTTATATACTTGTATTTTGACTTCAATATCTTTATAATTAAATATGAAGTGTCATGCAAGTTATAAAACCGGGACAACAGATATAAATTTTATATATCTGTAATAAAGCCTGGTGGTAAACACAGGCATATTTTTGTATAAAATAAATTTGAGGAGGGGGAAGAATATGGTTTCATCAGGAGCATTTAATTATATTAATGTACTTGAGAAAGCGTGTGATGCAAGCTGGATGCGGAATTCAGCAATAGCTAATAACCTTGCCAATGTAGACACACCAGGATATAAGCGCAAGGATGTAGATTTTGAAACTTACCTTCAGGGAGCAGTATCAGGGGGACTTTCACTTGATGATGATATTGCAAATGCTGACCTTGATGCACTGACAGGTACTACATATACTGATTACGGACATGTAAGTTACAGGCTTGATGGCAACAATGTTGATATAGACACTGAGAATGCCGAGCTTGCTAAGAACCAGATGAAATATTACACAATGCTTGATTCAGTTTCACAGGAATTCACAAGGCTTAAGAGTGTTATGAAGGCAAGCTGACAGGAGGGGTTATGAGCGTATTTTCTGCTTTTGATATATGTGCTACTGGTATGACAGCACAGAGGACAAGACTTGATATAATTTCACAGAATATTGCCAATGTAAATACTACAAGGGATGGTGATGGCAACCCATACATGAGGAAGTCAGTAATATTTGAAGAAAAGTCATATGTTTCATTTGATGATGCCCTTATTAATGCTACAGGACGTGTAGGAAAAGGTGTTAAAGTAGCAAAGATTTTTGAGGACAATGAAACAGAGGGCCGTCTTGTATATGACCCTTCACATCCTGATGCTGACGAAAAAGGATATGTACTTTATCCTAATGTAAATACAGTAACTGAAATGACAGATATGATTGATGCAAGCCGTTCATATGAAGCTAATGTAACAGCATTTAATGCAGCAAAGGGCATGCATATGAAAGCACTTGACATAGGCAAGGGCTGATTATAAAAATACAGATATACCTGGCAGTTCTTAATGTATCTTCCAGGTATTTGCCGTAAGGCAGTAAAATATACCGCAGTAAAGCGGGGATGGAGGTTATTATAAAATGGAACTTTCGGGTGTAAATTTTGACAGTTATTTTGAAACACCGTCTCTTTCATCTGCGAAAGCAGGGAATAAAGATAAAAGTGCTTTTTCAACAATTTTAGACTCAGCTGCAAACCTGATAACGGAAACAAATGCATACAGCAACGCAGCAGAAGAAGAAGAAATAAAGCTTGCCCTTGGGGAAACAGACAGTATACATGACCTGCAGATAGCACAGCAGAAGGCAAATGTATCATTACAGTATACTGTTGCAGTAAGGGATGCTTTTATGAGTGCATATAAGGAGATAATGAATCTTCAAATATAAAAATCTTAACCGTTGTTAGGGGAGCCAGATTATGCAAGAGAAAATAAAAGAAATTCCAAATAAGCTTAAAGACTTTTGGAACAAATACACAGGTAAACAAAAAACTATTATAATAGCAGTAATATGTGTAGTGCTTGTAGCAATAGGTGTTACAGCATGGTTTGTGTCAAGGCCGTCATGGACCAGGTTCCAGGCGTTTGAAAACCTTGATGATGCCAATGCTATGGCAAATGCACTTAGTGATACAGGCATTGATTATAAAGCGTCCAAGGATGGTCTTACGCTGTATGTCAAGGATGGCGACATGACAAAGGCATTGTATACCATGAGTGATAATAACCTTGTTGAAAAGGGTTATACATGGGATAAGGCATTTGATAATTCAATGTCTACAACTGAAAATGAGAAAAACCAGAAAAGAATACTTGCACTCCAGTCACAGATTAAACAAAGTATTATGAAATATGCATTTATAAGTGATGCAGATATATTTATTGATGTGCCTGAAAGGTCTTATAAAGTGCTTGATGATTCAGACAGCAATGCAACGTCAATTACGGCAAGTTTAGAAATATCTGAGAAGAACAAGGGAATGGTTGATTCAGCTACTGCTGAGGCACTTGCATACTGGCTTGCCAATGCTGTAGGTACAGATGTTTCGCATGTAGTAATAAATGACAGGGATGGCAACAGCCTGTATAATGGTTCACTTGATGACGGGCTTGGCGGGGCAATAACAGGCGGCAGTACAGAATACTGTGATAAGCTTAGAAATACTATGGCTGCCAATGTATCTGATATCCTGCTTAAGTGTGGTTATGATGATGTACAGGTTGCTACACAGGGCATCCAGTTTGATATGAGCAAAGTTGACAGGCTTGTAAAAACATATTCAGTTGATGAAGGAAGAGAATATGGTTATCCTACTAACCTCTATACATATGAATCAGAAGGAGGTTCAGGTGTTGGCGGGGAACCAGGCACACAGCCAAATGATGATGATACAGATACCGTGCTTAATTACAATACTAATTCATCTTCATCTGTCAGTATTGAGAAGCTTACAGACCTGCTTACCAATGAAACTATAGAGAATATAAAGGTTGAGAAACCTACAATACAAATTGATTTATCATCAATGGGAGTAGTAGCTACACGTTTTGTAGTATATTATGAAGAGCGCCTTGAAAATGATGGTACTCTGGATGGTATGACTTTTGATGAATTTATAGCACAGAATGAACAGAGAAATGAAGTTGAGCCAACAGAAGAAGAAATAGCGCTTATTGCTGCTGCTACAGGAATAAACGCAGCTAATATATCATTACGTATATTTGAAGTGCCAAAGTTTGTTGAGAAGACAGAATCTTCAATAAACATTTCAGATTACCTTATGATAATCCTTGCAGTCCTGATTATCGCCCTGCTTATATTTGTTGTACTCCGTGGAACAGCACCTGTAAAGGCAGCAGACGAAGAACCAGAACTTTCAGTAGAACAGCTTTTAGCTACTACTAAAGAGAACCAGTCACTTGATGATATTGAGTTCAGTGAGAAATCTGAAACAAGGAAGATGATTGAAAAGTTTGTTGATGAGAATCCAGAGGCTGTGGCACAGCTCTTAAGGAACTGGCTGAATGAGGACTGGAATTAAAAGTGAAAGGTGGGTACAGGCATGGCAAAGTCAGAAAATATCAATGGCGTGCAGAAAGCAGCAATACTGCTTATTGCACTTGGGCCTGATAAATCTGCAAATGTATTTAAGCACTTAAAAGAAGATGAGATTGAACAGCTTACACTGGAGATTGCCAATACAAGAAGCGTATCTCCTGCTATAAAAGATTCTATATTAGATGAGTTCTATGAAGTCTGTCTTGCACAGCAGTATATTGCTGAAGGCGGTATTACATATGCTAAAGACCTTCTTGAGAAGGCACTTGGTGCTGAACGTGCCAAGGATGTTATTGGAAAGCTTACTGCTTCCCTGCAGGTAAGACCGTTTGAGTTTGTGCGCAAAACAGATGCTTCACAGCTGTTAAACTTTATACAGGATGAACATCCACAGACAATTGCACTGATATTGTCATATTTGTCCCCAGGGCAGGCATCAGCTATTATTTCAGCACTTGCCCCAGAGAAACAGACGGATGTTGCAAAACGTATAGCACAGATGGACAGAACTTCACCAGATGTTATAAAAGAGGTGGAAAAGGTATTGGAACAGAAGCTTTCTTCACTTGTAAACCAGGATTACACAATTGTTGGTGGTGTAGATTCTATCGTAGATATATTAAATACTGTAGACCGTGGTACAGAAAAACATATTATGGAAAGTCTTGAAATTGAAGACCCAGAACTTGCTGATGAAATCCGTAAGAAGATGTTTGTATTCGAGGATATTCTTTCACTTGATGACAGGTCTGTACAGCGTGTGCTGCGTGAAGTTGACAATAACGAACTTGCGGTTGCGCTTAAAGGTTCTAATGAAGAAGTGCAGAACCTTATCTTCAATAACCTTTCAAAGCGTCTTGCTACAATGATAAAAGAAGATATGGACTTTATGGGTCCTGTACGTCTTAAGGATGTTGAAGAGGCACAGCAGAAGATTGTAAATATTATACGTAAACTTGAAGACTCTGCTGAGATTATTATCTCAAGAGGTGGAGGTGACGAGATAGTTGTCTAATCTTATAAAATCTGTGTATTTTAACAACTTAAGTGAAGGCAAAAAGTGTATGATTGATTCAGACAGCCGTATTGAATCATATATCCCTGGCATATATTCACAGCCTGGTGATGATGAGGAAGAGGGTTTTGAAAAATTCCAGTTCAGGCAGCTTTCAGGCAGTGATGGCATTGATGGAATGCCAGAAGAAGGGGAAAACCAGTTTACAGGCGGTCTCAATGTTATAAACATGGATGATGTCCTTGATGAGGAAAGACAGAAGCTTTCAGAAGAGGCTGCTGCAATGGGTGAAACAGTTATTGCCCAGGCAAAGCAGGAAGCAGATGCAATTATTGCAGAAGCAAAAAACGAGGCAGAAGCAATAAGGAAACAGGCATATGAAGAAGGAAAGGCACAGGGTATAGAAGAAGGCACAAGCCAGGCTATTGGCATGGTTGAAAACCAGCGTGCTGGGATGCAGGCTGAATATAACAGGAGGTTCCAGGAACTTAAGGAGCAGGAAGAGAACCTGGAACCACATTTTGCAGAAATAGTGGCAGGACTTGTGCAGAAAATCACAGGTGTTTTGTGTGAAGATAAAAAAGATGTTATAACATATCTTATAGATAATGCACTTAATAATCTTGAAAGTACAAAGAAAATAGTGCTCCGTGTGTCAAAAGATGATATTGCAGAAGTGTCAGCAAAGCGTAATGATTTTGTTAAAGCTGTTAAAGCAGGTACAGAATTTGAAATAATGGAAGATAACAGCCTGTCAGCAAACCAGTGTATTATAGAAACTGATAATAAAATTATTGACTGCAGCCTTGATGCACAACTTGACAGCCTTTGTGGCCAGATAAGGATGCTTGCACTATAAATTGGTAAAAACGGGAAAGAGAGTGGCTATTGTATGAAGGATATTGATTTATCAAAATATAATATGCTTTTAGGGCAGTCATTTGAAAAACGCCTTGGCAAGGTTGCAAAGGTAGTAGGCCTTACTGTTGAGTCAATCGGGCCTGCCGCTAAGTTAAATGATTTGTGCCATATTATAACAAAAGATACAAACCATGTTATCAATGCAGAAGTAGTAGGTTTCCGTGATGACAGGGTGCTTCTTATGCCATATGACCAGACAGAAGGTGTAGGGCTTGGAAGCAGGGTAGAGAATACCAATGCACCATTAAAGGTTCCAGTTGGTGATGAACTGCTTGGTAAAGCACTGGATGGTCTTGGAAACCCTATAGATGGCAGTGATATAAATATAAAGGCTGCTTATTCTGTTGAAGCAGAGCCGCCTGACCCATTAAAAAGAAAGATAATAGATGAGGTACTGCCATTAGGTGTAAAAGCAGTTGATGGGCTTATAACTGTAGGCAAAGGACAGCGTATAGGTATTTTTGCAGGAAGTGGTGTAGGTAAAAGTACACTTATGGGAATGTTTGCAAGAAATACAAAGGCTGATATAAATGTTATAGCGCTTATAGGGGAGCGTGGCAGGGAAGTAAGGGAGTTTATAGAAAGGGACTTAGGTACAGAAGGAATGAAGAGGTCCGTAGTTGTAGTTGCAACATCAGATAAACCTGCACTGATACGTAAAAAAGCAGCGATGGCAGCTACAGCAATAGCAGAGTATTTCAGGGACCAGGGCAAAGATGTGCTTCTTATGATGGATTCACTTACACGTTTCTCAATGGCGCAGAGGGAAATAGGGCTTGCCTCAGGAGAACCCCCTGTTTCGAGGGGATATCCCCCAAGTGTATACTCAGAGATGCCAAAACTTTTAGAGAGGGCAGGATGTTCAGATAAGGGTTCTATTACGGGGCTTTATACAGTGCTTGTTGATGGTGATGATTTTAATGAGCCAATTACAGATACAGCAAGAAGTATTCTTGATGGCCATATTGTACTGGACAGGAAGATAGCCCATAAAAACCACTATCCGGCAATAGATGTGCTACAGAGCATTTCCCGTGTAATGAGCAGTATTGTGCCAAGGGAACATAAAAAGGCAAGTGGTACATTAAACAATGTACTTGCTACATATGCCGAGGCAGAGGACCTTGTAAATATAGGTGCTTATAAACCAGGTTCCAATAAAAATATTGACTATGCATTGTCAAAGATAGATGCAGTTAATGAATTTTTAATGCAGGATGTTTATGAAAAGGCACAGTTTAACGATACAGTAGAAAAACTTAAGGCTATTTTTGAAGAAGAACAGCCACAGGAAGTATAGGGACTGGCAGTATGGCAAAATTTATTTTTAAACTGGAAAGCATATTATCCATAAAGACAAAGCTTGAAGACCAGGCGAAAGCAGAGTATGGAATGGAAGTCTTAAAGCTTAGGGAAGAAGAACAGAAGCTTGCAATTCTCCAGGAAAGAAAGGATAATTTTGAGTACCAGCTGTCTCAAGCTGTAACTGGCAGGCTGGATATAATAAATATAAAAAGGCTTGAGGATGCTGTCGAAAATATTAAATACAATATAAAACTCCAGATTCTTGTTATAAGGAAACAGGAAGAAAGAGTTGCCAGGGCACGTGCCAAGCTTGATAACGCCATGAAAGAAAGAAAAATATATGAAAAGCTTAAAGAAAAAGCATTTGAAGAATTTAAAGCGGAAATAAACGCCCAGGAGCAGAAAGAAATTGACCAGCTGGTAAGTTTCCGGTTCGGGAGTGCTGGGGAAAGCGAGGATTAAATACAATGGCAAAAGAAAACAAGAAAGCAAAAGATGGTAGTGAAAGTGGAGGAAGTAAGCTGGTTACTGCGCTTATTGCGCTAGTTATTATTTTAATCTGGCTTGCAGTTTTTGCTTTCCTTATCAAACTTGACATTGGGGGCATAGGAAGCAATATACTTTATCCAGTATTAAAGGATGTCCCAGTTGTGAATAAAATCCTTCCAACGGCTTCAGAAGAAATGCAGGCAGAAGAGGGCAATTATGAATATACTACATTAAAGTCTGCCAATGCACGTATAAAAGAGCTTGAAAGCCAGCTTGCCTCAGGAGAAGGGACTGCTTCTGCCAATTCAGATTATATTTCACAGCTTGAAGCAGAAGTTAAAAACCTGCAGAGGTATAAAGATAACCAGGATGCTGTAAAAAAGCAGATACAGGAGTTTAATGAAAATATAGTGTTTAATGACAATGCTCCTGATATTTCAGAGTACAGGGCATATTATGAACAGATAGAGCCTGAGAATGCAGAGAGGATATATAACCAGGTATTAGAGAGGGAACGCTACAGCGAAAAGGCAAAACAGCTTGCAACATCATATTCTAATATGGAAGCAGCTAAAGCAGCAGGGGTACTTGCAGAGATGAAAGAGGATTTAGACCTTGTATGTGATATCCTTGAAAATATGAGTGAAAAACAGGCAGCTGCTATTATACAGGAGATGGACAGTGAGTATGCTGCACAGATTACTAAGAAAATATCAGCTGTAGATTAATTATGTTGTCCACAGTAATACTGTTGACATAGAGCAGTAAATAACTTTTATATAAAAGTAACTTTTAATAAAAGTGGCAGTTACTGCATACAAATATTTATTAAGGAGGTGGAACTGATGAAGGAAATAAATGCAGTTACGCTGGATAATGTGGCGTATATTGCAGGGCAGCCTGGCAGCATTAAGCCAGTAAACAAGGGAAGTGCTTCATTTGACAGTTTTATGGATATCAGCACTAAAACAAATACAGGTAATGTACAGGCAGATGTGCAGCCAAAACAGGATGCTGTCCAGAAAGTCCAGGTGGCAGACCAGGCAGCCAGCCAGAAACAGCCAGTAAAAGGCATGGAAGATGCTTCAAGTACACAGGATAATAACAATATTGTAGAAGATGTTGCACTGGTACAATCTGTAAATGACAAAATTACTGATGTGGTAAAAGATGCACTGGAGATTGATGATGCAACACTTGCTAATGCAATGGCAGCGTTGGGTCTTGCACCACTTGACTTGCTTGATGTTGCAAATATGCAGCAGCTTGTTTTATTTATCAATGGTTCATCTGATGTGACAGACCTGCTTACAGATGAGTTTATGATGATGGATTTAAACAATCTGGCAGATGCTATTGGACAGATTGACTGGGAAGGCATGACAGGCATGTCCAAAGAAGATTTTATGCAGGTACTGGAACAAAGTCTTTCTATGACAGATAATAATACTGTCCAGACAGTGCAGGAAGATGTTACCCCAGTTACAGCAGAAGTTTATACAGAAGAAGCAGATGTTCCAGAGGATGTGCAGTTGCTTAGTAATACGAAGGCAGAAACTGTTGTTAAAGAAACAGCAGAAACAGCACAGGAGGTACAGAAACAGCCAGAAGACCAGCCAGATGTGGAGATTGTCCAGACCAGGGAAAATCCTGTTAAAGATAATACAGCAGGTACTAACCAGCAAATGGCAGACAACCAGACAGAAAGTGCAATGCAGGGAAGTACACAGACAGAAACAAAAGAGCCTGTCCAGGGTGAAGCCCTTAATGGTACAAATGCTTTCTTACAGAATTTAGGAAAAGCAGTTGCAGAGGTACAGGGAAATCCTAGTTCACAGCAGTCTAACCAGCAGCAGATGGTAGATATAGTAAACCAGGTTATAGAACAGGTTAAAGTAACACTTGGCAAAGAAACTACTACTATGCAGATGCAGCTTAACCCAGAGAACCTGGGAAAAGTATTAATTTCTGTCACATCTAAGAATGGTGTGATGACAGCTAACTTTACAGTACAGACAGAAGAAGCAAAGGAAGCTTTACAGAGCCAGATGTACAGCCTGCGTGAAGCAATCGAAAGCAGAAGCCTTAAAGTTGATGCAGTAGAGGTTGAAGTATCTGATTTTGCATTTTCACAGAGCAGCCAGGCAGATGCACAGCAAGAACAGAAAGACTATGAGAAAAATGATGGAAGACGTTTCAGGTTTAATTTTGAAAATCCTGGACCAGAAGAAGATGGGGACACCGTATCTGGCAGTACATCCAGCAATAATACCAGGAGGCTTGATGCAGGAACCAGTATTGACTTTACAGCATAAACTGGGTATATCACAATAATAAAATTTCTGGAAGGAGGAATAAAATGAGTGATTTAATAGCAAACGTAATAGATGGCAAGGTAGATTCACCTTCGAGCCTGCAGGAAGAAAGAAAAGTCGGCTCACAGCTTGGCAAGGATGACTTCCTTCTGCTGCTTGTAACACAGATGAAGTACCAGGACCCTCTTGAACCTACAAGCAATACAGAATATGTAGCACAGCTTGCACAGTTTACAGAACTTGAATATATGCAGAATATGACAGATGTAACACAGCATACATCAGCATTTTCACTTGTTGGAAGATATGTATATGTTTCTTCTACAGGAGAAGGCGGGCACCATGAAGAGGCAGAGGGTGTAGTTGACTTTGTAAATATGAAGAATGGAGAGGCATTTGTTTCAATAAACGGGACTGAGTATTCATATGATGATATTGTCAAGGTAATAGACAGCAGTTATGTAATAATGCAGAAGCTTCCATCAGTTAAAGAGCAGGTGATAAAATTCCTTCACCATGACCCACAAAATATTGTTATTAATGGTGTATCACTTGGTGAGGATGAGTTTAAAGCAGGAAGTATTGGAATTGGAATTGTAGATGCAAAAGGTGAAACAACAACGATTGATCCAAAATATGTATCATTTAAAGATGGTGTTGTTACAATTAACAAAGATGCTGTTGCATGGATGGATGCAGGTACATATAATATAGCATTTGTATTTGATGACCCTAACAAGACAGTCAGCTATGAAGATGTAACCCTTGTAATAAAGGGAATGGCTACAGCAGAAAAGCCAGTAAAACCAGATAAACCAGATGATTCATCAAATGGAGAAAATAATTCTGGGGACAGTACAACAACTGGAGGAAATGGCACAGATAATGGTGGAAGTGCAGAGGATGGAAAAACGTTAGCTGTATAACAGGCTTTAGATTTAAGGAGGATGGCATATGAATAAACTTAATGAAAATTATTCATCAATAGACCAGATGGCAAACAGGCTTTTAAGCAGCCAGAGGGCAGCAAGTAATGCTAATTCCTTAAAACCACAGCTTTCATTCCAGGAAGTATTAAGTAACACACAGTCTGTAAAGGCTGATGGATTAAAATTTTCTAAGCATGCCAGCCAGAGGCTTGCAACAAGAAATATTAACCTGTCTGCGGAGCAGATGGAACGTTTAGAAAATGGTACTACGAAGGCACGTGAGAAAGGAATCCGGGAGTCTTTGGTAATGGTAGATGATTTAGCATTTATCGTTAATGTAAAAAGTAATATAGTAGTTACTGCAGTAGGTGGTTCAGCAGATTCTATATTTACAAATATAGATGGTGCAGTAATTGGATGATATAGTATATAATTAATTATAGTTATTTTAAGTTATCTTAACCGGGAAGCTTAGTGCTGGACCTCACAAGGAAGCATAGAACTTTGAATGGCAGATAAGTTTAAAGTATTCCTGGACAGATTAAGGAGGAAAAAAGTTATGATGAGATCACTTTTCTCTGGTGTTGCAGGTCTTAAGACACACCAGACAAGAATGGATGTTATAGGTAATAACATCGCAAACGTAAACACAATAGGTTTTAAAGCTAGTTCAGCTAACTTTAAAGATATGTTTTACCAGAATATTTCTTCTGCAACAGGACCAGATGCTGCAACAGGTACAGCAGGTACTAACGCAAAGCAGATAGGTCTTGGTTCACAGATAGCCTCAATCACAACAAATATTACAGAGCAGGGTGGTACTTCTGCAACAAACAGGGCACTCGACCTTGCAATTAATGGTGATTCATTCTTAATTGTAAAATCAGGCGGAGCTACATATTTCTCAAAGGCAGGCGCACTTAATGTAGATGAACAGGGTACACTTTATTCATTGACAAATGGTGCTACAATACAGGGATGGATGGCTAATGCAGATGGTGAGATAGTAAAAGATATAGTAAAAGACCTTACAGTTATGTCACCAGAAAATACAAACTATGAGCCTACATCTACATCAAATGTAACATTGCAAGGTAATATAGATAAGATGGATCCAGCTGTTTCAGTAACAAATCCAGGGCAGATAACTACAAATGAAGGTTCACCTGTAACATTCAGTTTTTATGATAATCTAGGACAGGTATATACCGCTAAAATGAATGTATACAATACTGCTGCTGGAACTTATGCTGTAACATTGGCTGATGTATTTGATGAAGATGGTAATTCAATATTTGTACAAAAAACAGTTGACCCGACAACAGGAGCTGAAACTTATGTTCCCAGACCAACAGTTGTTACACTTGGGGGAGCAACATATCAAGCAAATACTGTAAATGCACAAACAGGTGATTTTACACTTACAGGTACAGGTACTGTAGGTACAATTGAATTTAATCCAACAACAGGTGATTTTAACCAGACTACTAATCATGGTCTTTCCCAGAATTCATTACATGCTGGTAAAGGAATAGTATTCAGTGTTAATGTAGGTACAGGTAATAATGCAATAGATAATACATTTATCCAATATGATCCAAATACTGATTCAGGCGGAGTTACTATTGACTTTTCTAAACTTACCCAGTATTCAACTTCTGGTGTTTCGAGTGTTACATATAAGAAGGGTGATGCTGATAATAACTACTCAGGTGCAGGTAATGTAGCTGGTACTATGACAGGTATTTCTATTGATGACAAGGGAATGGTTTATGGTACATATAACAATGGTTCAAAGAAGCTGCTTGCACAGATAGCAGTTGCAACATTCTCTAACCCTTCAGGACTTGAAGCAGTTGGTGACAGCTTATTTGCACAGACACTTAACTCAGGGTTATTTGATGGGGTTGGTGAAGCTATTGAACTTTCAGGAAGCTTTACTCCAGGTGCTCTTGAAATGTCAAATGTTGACCTTTCACAGGAATTTACAACAATGATAACAACGCAACGTGGTTTTCAGGCTAACTCACGTATTATTTCAGTATCTGATGGTATGCTTGAGGAACTCGTAAACCTTAAACGTTAATAGTTAATTTTGGATATTTCTATTAACTAATATTAAAATTTATTAGCAAATTATATCCAGTTGTGTTATAATTATAAATGGAAAAGTAATTATAAGCCGGCAATAAGCAGTACCAGTAATTGCTGCTTGTTGCCGGCTTATTTTAAAATGAAATTATTCTGTATTTAAGCAGGGAGGCTTAGATTTTTTTATGGAGAAGGATTTGGCATATGATAGCTTTAAGCTGTGGGGGTACAGAAGAAAGGGGGAGGGGGTTTTACATGATTGATGTGACTAAACTTAATGATTCAGTTATTACAATTAACTCAGATTTGATTGAAACAGTTGAAGAAACACCAGATACGGTTATCACGTTGACCACTGGTAAAAAAATAATTGTAAAAGAAAGTAGACAGAACGTGAAAAATTTAGTAAAATTGTTTAGGAGAGAATGTAATTCTATCATATAATGTAGAATTTATATATAATATACATAATTTTACATGTATATATGCTCTTACTATTATTATAAGGTGGTGTAAGTTGTGGATATTACAACAATTGTAGGAATGGTTGTTTGTGCTGTCATGGTTATCCTTGGTATTGTTACTGGTGAAGAAGGACCAGCTGCTATGAGGCACTTTTATGACCTGGTTTCTATATTTATTACATTGGGTGGTTCCATATGCTGTATGTTAATGCAGGCAAAGAGTTTTCCAGCTTTTATAGCTTCATTTAAGTCATTTTCCCTTGCATTGAAAGTACATAAAATTGACCCAGCTGAGGGTATAAGGAATATTATTAACTTATCTAATGTTGCACGTAAAGAAGGACTGCTTGCTTTGGAAGAGGCAGCCAATAATATTGAAGATGATTTCTTAAAAAAAGGTATTATGCTTATAGTTGATGGTACTGACCCTGAACTTGTAAGGAATATTATGGATACTGAACTTGGTGCTATAGATGAACGGCATAATGACAAAATTATGTTCTGGGCTAACTGGGGCGGCATGGGTCCTGCATGGGGTATGATTGGTACCCTTGTAGGTCTGGTAAACATGCTTTATAACATGGAAGATATGTCAAAAATCGGACCTAATATGGCAATAGCACTTCTTACTACATTGTATGGTTCACTGCTTGCAAACTGGATATGTGTGCCTATTTCATTTAAACTTAAGATGCACAATGCTGATGAAATAAAAATGAAAGAGATAATGGTAGAAGGTCTTTTGTCAATACAGGCAGGAGAGAACCCAAGAGTTATAGAAGAGAAGCTGAAATCATTCCTTGCTCCATCAGTACGTGATGCAATGAGCGAAGGTGGTGACGAAGGCGGCGCTCCTGAAGGTGGTGAGGCTTAATGGCAAAGAAAAAACAAGAAGAAGAAATCAAAACCGATGGCTGGAAAGATACTTTCTCAGATTTGATGAACTTATTGCTTTGTTTCTTCGTACTTTTGTTTTCAATGTCTAATGTAGATGAGGTAAAGTATGCAGAGCTTGTTGCATCATTGTCCAATAGTTTTAGTATTTTTAATGGGGGTGCACAAGCTATTGGTGAGGGTGTGCTTGTTTCGAGCGGTGCTACCCAGCTGAATAATCTTGATGAATATTTTTCTGATATGGGTAAGGCAAATGAGTCTGAGAATGAAGAAGACCCTCTTTCAGAATTTATGGATAAGCTTGAAGAAGAACAGAAGAAAAAAACAGAAGAGCTTTATAGTGATGTAGTAGAGCAGACAGAACAGAAGCGTCTTGAAGATTCTGTAGATGTAACAATAGATGACAGTTACCAGTATGTAATGATTTCACTTAGTGGTGACCTGCTCTTTGAATCTGGAAGTGCTGAGATACCAGACGGGGCTAAAAAGGTACTTAGCAGGGTTGGGGATATACTTAAAAGTTATTCTGGAAAGCTTATTAAGATAGAAGGGCATACAGATAACGTGCCTATAAGCAGTGCAGCATATCCTAGTAACTTATGGCTGTCAACTGCAAGGGCTACAAAAGTCCTGGAATACCTCCAGAATGTTAAAGGGCTTAAACCTAAAAACCTTGAAGCATCAGGACGGGGGGAATCTATTCCTGTTGCCAGTAATAGTACTGCCAGCGGGCGGGCAAGGAACAGGCGTGTAGAGATTAAAATATATAGCAATACTCATTAAGGAAAGGTGTGTAAATATAATGAAGAAAAATATTTTTAGTGTTATTATTACTGCTTTAACTGTAGTAAATGTTGTTTTAACTGCAATTATGTTCTTTGTAATGATGCCAACATTCCAGAAGTCAAACAAACTTATTACACAGGTGGCTTCTGTCTTAAATATTGAGCTTGATCCAGGGGATGCCCAGCCAGATGAAGGGTATAAGGTAAGTGACCTTGAATACACAGAGGTTGCTTTTGAAGCACAGCAGAAAGTAAACCTTAAAGCTGGTACTTCTGATAAAAAAGACCACTATGCATTATTTGATGGCTTTTCAATTGGTGTAAATAAAGAAGCTGATGATTATGATGATTTTAAGACAGACAAGATTACTGGTTACCAGTCAACAATTACTGATATTATCCGTTCTGTAATGCAGTCACATAATAATGATGATATTACAGAAGACCTTATTAAGAAAGAATCATTAGAGCAGATACAGGAAAGATTTGGTACTAAATCAATAGTGGAACTCACTTTGAATAATTTTATGCACCAATAGTTCAATTTGTACTTTAATTTATATTAAAAGTATGGTATTATTAGCAAGGTATAATATTTGTGAGAGCAGGATGGATTACAAATTTTGCTTTTACGGAGCATGGCTTTTATAAAAGCTTTGTATAATGAACCGGATATTTGTATCCACTTGTCCGGGTGTGAGGTGAAAAGAATGGGAGATACCTTATCTCAGGAAGAGATAGATAATCTGCTGAACGCATTGAATAACGGCGAACTTGATGCTAACCAGCTGAATGAAACTCCTGAAAAGAGTGTAAAAAATTATAATTTTGCAAGACCTTCTAAGTTCTCAAAAGACCACTTGAGGACACTGGAAATTATATTTGAGAATTATGGCCGTCTTTTATCTACCAACCTGCCTGCATATCTCCGTAAGAATATACAGGTAGAGGTATTGAATGCAGAAGCAAATACTTATTCAGAATTTGCCAATGCGTTATCTAACCCAGTACTGCTGGGAGTAGTCAATTTTGCTCCACTGGATGGCAATATTATAATTGAACTGGCTACAAATATTGGATTCACTATAGTAGACCGTATGCTCGGAGGTGGAGGTACACCTCTTGCCAAAAGCAGGGAGTTTACAGAAATTGAGCTTATTATATTAGAAAAAATACTTGATATCTGCACTAACCTGATGATTGACCCTTGGGAAAGCGTTGTTTCAATAGAACCAAGGCTTGAAAGGATAGAAACTAATTCCCAGTTTGCACAGTTTATATCCCCAAGTGAGATGACTGCAATTGTAACACTTAGCATTAAAATTGGTTCTGTAGAAGGACTTATGAATATATGTATTCCTTTTTCTTGTGTAGAACCAGTTATTGATAAACTGAATACAAAGTATTGGTATTCAAGCATGAAACACCATGATGCGGGTGCATATAGTGATGATATTGAGGCTATAATCGACAGGGCGAGAATTCCTGTCCGGGCTATGCTTGGAAGAAGTTCAATTTCAGTAAACGACTTTATGAATATACAAATTGGTGATATAATTAAACTTAATACCAAAGTTGAAGATGAGCTTGATGTTTATGTAGGAAGTATCAAGAAGTTTACTGCATTACCGGGTGCAACAATGGATTCATATGCTGTCCGGGTTACATCAATTATAAGGGAGGAGCAATAGGACTATGGATGGAATGTTATCGCAAGAAGAGATTGATGCATTGACAGGTGGAGGTGAAACACCAGCTGATGGTGAATTATTAAGCGAAGCAGAAAGAGATGCCGTTGGTGAGATTGCCAATATTAATATGGGTACCGCAGCTACTACTTTATCTACGCTTTTAAATAATAAAGTTACTATTACAACACCAAGGGTTTCTTATGTAACAATCAATGAATTATCAGAACAGTATGACAGGCCATGTGTATTTATACATATTTCGTATATAGAAGGAATAGATGGCAATAATATACTTATTTTGAAGGAACATGATGTTAAGATAATCACAGACCTTATGATGGGTGGTGATGGTACTAATACAGAAGGCGATTTGTCAGAGCTGCACCTTAGTGCCATAAGTGAAGCTATGAACCAGATGATGGGTTCAGCAGCAACTTCACTTTCTTCAATGCTTGAAAGGAAAGTAGATATCAGCCCGCCTTCAGCAAGCCTTGTAGACTTGAATGATACTATTGAGGATTATGCAATTTCAAGTTTCCTTGAAGACCAGATAGTACAGGTTGCATTTGATATGAAGATAGGTGATCTGGTGGACAGCCAGATTATGCAATTATATCCTTGTGATTTTGCAAGGGAACTTTATAATAAATTTATTGGTAATACACTGGGCAAGAGTTCACAGCCTGAACCAGATCCTGCTCCTGCACCAGCAGCTCCACAGCCAGCACCAATGCAGCAGCCTGCTATGGATCCTTCTATGATGCAGCAGCAGCCAATGATGGATCCTTCTATGATGCAGCAACAGCCAATGATGCAGCAGCCATATATGATGCCTGTGCAGAATGTAAATGTACAAACAGCACAGTTCCAGCCGTTTAATGCAGGTGTAAGCCCGCTTATGCAGCAGGAAAATATTGACCTGATTATGGACGTCCCTCTCGAAGTTACTGTAGAACTTGGACGTACTAATAAGTCAATAAAGGAAATTCTTGATTTTGCACCAGGTACAATTATAGAACTTGACAAGCTTGCAGGTGAACCTGTTGATGTTCTTGTAAATGGCAAGTTTGTTGCCAAAGGCGAGGTAGTTGTTATTGAAGAGAGTTTTGGTATAAGATTAACAGAAATAACCAAATAATAGAACCAGGCTGGATATTCCAGCCAGTTTTCCTAATAGTAAGAGTATAAAAATGCCGGAGGTGTAGATATGTGGGTTTTGATAACTGGGTTTTCTGCAGCTGCCGGCATTTTCAGGTTTATTGCACTGTTTATCGTTTTTATAGGAATCCTTTTTTTAGCTTTTTATTTTACTAAGTGGTATGCCAAATCCGGGCTTATAAGAAAAGGTTCTGGCAATATTAATGTAATTGAGTCATACCAGTTGTCTCCTGGCAAGGTTATTTATATAGTAGAAATTGGAAGTAAGTTTGTTGCAATTATGACATCAAAAGATAATATAATTAAGCTTACAGAACTTTCTGGAGATGAACTGGAACTTGCCAGTATAGAACAATCCAGCCAGAAGGCTAAATTAAACGATACATCATTTAAGGAAATTCTGGGACAGATGATGAAAAACAGGAAAATGAAAGATGACGAAAAGAACAATGAAAAATAAAATTGGAAATATAGTTAATACAGATATAGATAAAGGTATTAAAAAGAAAAGGGTTATAAAGAAACCTGTATTAAATATACTTATGATGCTTTGTGCATGTTTTATAATTTTTACAGTGTCAAAGCCGGCATATGTATATGCTACAGGCAGGGTTGATGAAACTACCCGTGGAGAGATTGAAGGAGAGCCTGATGTTGATGATAATACACTGGACTTGCGGATATCTTCCAATGCAGGGAGCACAAATCTTGAGGCTACTTTAAAAATACTGATTACACTTACTATTTTGTCACTTGCACCATCAATACTTATAATGGTGACATCATTTACCCGTATTATCGTGGTGCTGCATTTTGTAAGGACTGCACTTGCAACGCAGACTTCGCCACCTAACCAGGTGCTTGTAGGTCTTGCGCTTTTTATTACGCTTGCTATTATGTCACCTGTATTTACAGAGGTTAATGATACTGCTGTACAGCCATTTATGTCAGGAGAGGTAAAGCAGGAAGAAGCCCTTGAGGCTGGCATTAAGCCGCTTAAGACATTTATGTTAAGGCAGACACGTGACCAGGATTTGCAGCTGTTTCTTGATATTAATGACACAGACCTTGAATCTATTGGAAATTATGAAGATATACCAGTTACAATAATAATTCCTGCATTTATAATAAGTGAACTTAGGACAGCGTTTATTATTGGTTTTATTTTGTACCTGCCATTTATTGTTATAGACATGGTGGTGGCATCGACCCTTATGTCAATGGGTATGATGATGCTTCCTCCTACTACAATATCAATGCCATTTAAAATACTTCTTTTTGTTATGGCAGATGGATGGAATCTTATAATTGGACAGCTTGTCGATTCATTTTACAAGTGACGGAAAACTAGCAGGAACAGATTAGTTAGTTATACATAGAAATGGAGGGTTCTCTTATGACAGAGGCAATGATAATTGATATGGCCAGGGAGGTGCTCTGGACAATAGTTAAAACTTCTGCACCACTTCTTATAATATCCCTTGTAATAGGTCTTATTATTAGTATATTCCAGACTATTACATCAATACAGGAACAGACACTTACATTTGTGCCTAAGTTTCTGGCAATTATGCTTGTAATTGTACTATGTGGTTCATGGATGCTTAATGAAATGTCAGGTCTTTTTGAATCCCTTATGATGAGAATACCAGAATTTATAAAGTAGGAGTGGTTAAGTGAGTTTTACTATAAAAAATCTTGAATATGCACTGCTTATATTTATAAGGGTAACTGCAATAGTTTCTGTGACCCCGTTATTTGGGAATAATGCTGTACCTGTAAGGGTAAAGGCAGCTATTTCATTCTTTCTTTCAATTATTATGATAAACACAGTAGATTATACAGCTGTATCCTATGTGGGCACTATTGGATACAGCGTTCTTGTTATGAAGGAAGCTATTACGGGGCTTGTTATTGGAATTGGCTCAGGTTTCTGCCTTTACATACTTAATTATTCGGGACACTTTATAGATATGGAGCTGGGTCTTTCAATGGCTATGGAGTTTGACCCTACTTCAAACCTGCAGTCAACTATTACGGCTAATTTCCTTTCCCATTTATTTATAATTATGTTTCTTATGTCTGATATGCATTATTTTATAATTGATGCACTTAATGAGTCATATAAAGCTATTCCTATAGGAGGAGCTAATATTGATGCAGGGCTTTATCATATTATTGTAAAGTATATTGTAGATTATTTTGTGATAGCACTAAGGATAGCACTTCCAATATTTGCCTGTGTCTTTGTAATTAATATTATACTTGGAATACTTGCTAAGGTTGCGCCACAGATGAATATGTTTGTAATAGGTATGCAGCTGAAAATTTTTGTGGGTTTATTTATATTATATATGATTATGGGAATGCTTCCAGGAATTGTAGACTTTATATTTGAAGAAATGCGGGAACTTACAGGAATGTTTATGGATATGTTGTCACCATAGACAAATGTAGTGGTTGGTATGGGACGGACGCAGTTTCTAATGTGCATGGACAGATATTTTCCTCCCAGTGGCACGCTTCCGCTACGTTAGCCCACGCAATGGCGCATAAAAGCCCTATGTTTCTGTGAAACAAAATTTCACAGAAACATTAAAAACGGGCTTTAAACGCCAGCGGTGCTAAAGTGCCCCTGTATGGAATAATATCTGTCCATACACATATAGAAACCTGCTGTCTGTTTATATCCAAGATGATACTTTGTCCTGACAGTTTTCATAATCTTGATAAAGCTTGTTTGCAATTTAAAT
>ERZ778516.149-NODE-149-length-59402-cov-11.178577_pt1 | contig 59402 bp, 51 predicted proteins | sample MGYA00510342_ERZ778516 | MGnify/ENA primary metagenome ERZ778516 (study PRJEB29527, sample SAMN07138961) | mouse gut metagenome | material: feces | host: mouse | place: China:Nanjing | collected 2016-01-25 ...
TAATAAATAAGATTAAATATATTAATTATACTAATCAAAAATCACATGCTATACTATAGGAAAATTACGCAAGATATTGTAACCTTATACTACAACAACAAACCAAACGCAGGAGGGAACAAATGAGCAATGTCAGACGAATTTTTGTAGAAAAGAAACCAGATTTTGCAGTCCAGGCAAAGGAGATGCTTTCGGAAATTAAAAGTTACCTGGGCATCCAGTCAGTGACTGGCGTGCGGGTGCTCATCCGCTATGATGTGGAGCATATTTCTGAAGAAACTTACCAGAAAGCGTTGGCTGCGGTGTTTTCCGAGCCTCCCGTAGACAATGTTTACCAAGAGGAATTTGAAGCTGGGGACGCACAGGTATTCAGCGTGGAATATTTGCCGGGGCAGTACGACCAGCGGGCGGATTCTGCGGAACAGTGCGTGAAGCTGCTCAATGAAAATGAAACCCCCATCATCCGTTCCGCCACCACTTATGTGATTGAGGGGGAAGTCAGCAGCAGCCAGCTTGACGCCATCAAAAAACACTGCATCAACCCTGTGGATTCCCGGGAAACTGGCCTGGAAAAGCCGGAAACGCTGCTGGATGAGTTTGAGGAGCCAGAAGACGTGAAAATAATGGATGGGTTTACCGCCATGCCGGAGCAGGAACTTAAGGGGCTCTACAGTTCCCTTGGGCTTGCCATGACTTTTCAGGATTTCCTGCACATCCAGAATTATTTTAAAGGGGAGGAAAAACGTGACCCTTCTATGACGGAACTCCGGGTGCTGGACACTTATTGGTCCGACCACTGCCGCCACACCACTTTTTCCACGGAATTAAAGGAAGTGTCCTTTGGGGAAGGGTTTTACCAGAAACCCATGAAAGACACGTATGAGGATTACCTGAATACCCATAAAGAACTGTACCAGGGCCGTGAGGACAAGTTTGTCTGCCTGATGGACCTTGCCTTGATGGCTATGAAGCGGCTGAAAAAAGAAGGGAAGCTGGAAGACCAGGAGGAATCGGAGGAGATCAATGCCTGCTCTATTGTAGTCCCTGTAGAAGTGGATGGGAAGACAGAAGAATGGCTGGTAAATTTCAAAAATGAAACCCATAACCACCCCACGGAAATTGAGCCGTTCGGCGGTGCGGCAACCTGCCTGGGCGGCGCTATCCGCGACCCCCTTTCCGGGCGGACTTATGTATACCAGGCCATGCGGGTGACTGGTGCAGCCAACCCAACGGCATCGGTAAAAGATACCCTGGAGGGGAAGCTTCCCCAGAAAAAACTGGTGCGGGGGGCAGCCCATGGCTACAGTTCCTATGGCAACCAGATTGGGCTGGCTACCGGGTATGTAAAGGAAATTTACCATCCCAACTATGTGGCAAAACGCATGGAAATCGGGGCGGTGTTGGGGGCAGCCCCAAGGCGTGCCGTGCAGCGGCTGACTTCCGACCCCGGGGACATAATTATCCTTCTGGGGGGCCGTACCGGGCGTGACGGGATTGGGGGCGCGACAGGGTCTTCCAAAGCCCACAACACAGAATCCACCGCAGTGTGCGGGGCAGAGGTGCAGAAGGGGAACCCTCCTACGGAGCGGAAAATCCAGCGCCTGTTCCGCCGGGAAGAAGTAGCCCACCTTATCAAGAAATGCAATGATTTCGGGGCTGGCGGCGTATCGGTGGCAATTGGCGAGCTGGCGGCAGGCCTGCGGGTCCAGTTGGATAAGGTGCCCAAAAAATATGCCGGCCTTGACGGGACGGAGCTTGCCATTTCAGAGTCCCAGGAGCGGATGGCCGTGGTGATTTCCCCAGAGGATAAGGGACAGTTCCTTTCCTATGCCAAAGAGGAAAACCTGGAAGCCGTGGAAGTGGCTGTTGTCACCGAGGAGCCAAGGCTGGTGCTGGAATGGCGCGGAAAAGAAATCGTAAATATTGCAAGGGCATTTTTGGACACCAACGGCGCCCATCAGGAAACCTCCGTGGCTGTAGAGATCCCTTCTCAAGAAGAAAATTTCTTTGGGAAAAAAGAAATCCCAGAGGTAGCAGAGGCGCTGAAACGGGGGGACGTGAAGGATGCATGGCTTAAGACCCTTGCTGACTTGAATGTCTGCTCCCAGAAAGGCCTGGTGGAAATGTTTGACGGATCCATTGGCGCAGGCAGCGTTTATATGCCGTATGGCGGGAAATACCAGCTCACGGAAACCCAGAGCATGGTGGCAAAGCTTCCGGTGGCGGAAGGGGACTGCGACGCCGTTACTATGATGGCTTATGGCTTTGACCCGGAGCTTTCTTCCTGGAGCCCATACCATGGGGCAGCCTATGCAGTGCTGGAATCTGTGGCAAGGATTGTGGCAGCAGGGGGGGATTACCGGAAGATACGTTTTACCTTCCAGGAGTATTTCCGCAGGATGAATGAGGAACCCAGCCGCTGGAGCCAGCCCTTTGCAGCCCTTTTGGGAGCTTACAGCGCGCAGATAGGGTTTGGCCTGCCCTCCATTGGGGGAAAGGATTCCATGTCTGGGACATTTAATGAAATTGACGTGCCCCCTACCCTGGTTTCCTTTGCCGTGGATGTAGCAAAAGAGCAGGATATCATTACCCCAGAGTTAAAACAGCCCGGTAATAAGCTGATGATCTTTAAAGTTGCATCGGATGAATATGATTTGCCTGTATATGGGCAGGTAATGGCTCTGTACCGCGCCATCCATACATTAATCCAGCAGAAAGCCATTGTGTCTGCCTATGCTTTGGATGGGAAAGGGATTGCGGCGGCAGTAAGCAAAATGGCTTTTGGGAATAAACTGGGCGTCACCATGGAACCAGATGTATGCGGGGACTGCATGTTTTCCCCGCATTTTGGGAAAATTATCGGGGAAGTTCCGGCAGGGAAAACCGATTTTGTAAAAGAAACCATTGCGAAAGCCATGGAAGGGTATGGAAAAGAGCTTGCAGAAGACAGTGGCACAACAGCCTGTGAAGGAATGGCAGAAACCGCCGGCTGTGGCCATGTATCTTATTGCAGGGTGATCGGCGAGGTGACGGATTTGCAGAAATTTGTCTATGGGGATACTGTAATTTCTATGGACGAAGCAATCAAAGCTTGGACAGGCACATTGGAAAATGTGTTCCCAACCGTTGCGGCAGAAGGGAAAGAAGAAATCAAGACAGATGTATTTTCCACAGAACACGTGTATGTCTGCAAGCATAAGGTGGCAAGGCCTACCGTATTTATCCCGGTATTTCCGGGGACTAACTGTGAAGATGACAGCGCAAAAGCTTTTGAGCGGGCTGGGGCAGATACCATTGTGAAGGTATTCCGGAATTTGAGTGCGGAAGATATCCGCGAATCAGTGGATGTGTTTGTGGAAGCGATCGGCAGGTCCCAGATGATTATGTTCCCGGGCGGGTTTTCTGCAGGGGATGAGCCGGAAGGGAGTGCAAAATTCTTTGCAACCGCATTCCGGAACCAGAAAATGGCGGAAGCAGTCAATAAGCTGCTGCAGGAAAGGGATGGCCTGATGCTGGGCATCTGCAATGGCTTCCAGGCCTTGGTGAAGCTTGGGCTTGTGCCTTATGGTGAAATCTGCCAGCAGGGGCAGGATTCCCCCACCCTGACATATAATACCATTGGGCGCCATATTTCAAAAATGGTATACACTAAGGTTATTACAAATAAATCCCCATGGCTGGCGCAGGCGGAACTGGGCAAGACCTACTGTAACCCGGCATCCCATGGGGAAGGACGTTTCGTTGCGCCGAAGGAATGGCTGGATAAGCTGTTTGCCAACGGGCAGGTAGCCACCCAGTATGTCAATGAAGCAGGGATTCCTACCATGGACGAGGAATGGAACATCAATGGCTCTTACATGGCAATTGAAGGCATTACCAGCCCGGACGGCAGGGTGCTGGGCAAGATGGCCCACTCTGAACGCAGGGGCAGGGGCGTGGCTGTCAATATTTATGGGGAGCAGGATATGCGGCTGTTTGAGAGCGGCGTGGCTTATTTCCAGTAATCTGCTGAGCTGGGCATAATTTTCCCATGAAGCCCAAGGGAGGAAGCGAAGCGGAGGGCAATACAGTACAGTGAGGAGCATAATACCAGCAAGTCCATCGTCATGACGGTGGCAGGGGCAACGAATACGAAGATAGACTATAGTGCTTTTGAGAAAGGGGATGGGACGATGTGCACCTTATTTGAAGAAATTGCAAGGGAAAGCCAGAATAAGGGAAGGGAAGAAGGAAGGGCAGAGGAGATTATCAGCATGGGGCTTGAAAGCAATTTTTCAGAGAACAGCATTTTGGAGATTTTGCAGAACAGGCTAGACATTACCCTGCAGAAAGCAACAGAGTATTTCAAAAGGTTTGCAGGGCAGGTTCATACATGATTTTTGATGTAAATGGCAAAGAAAAGCAGCAGAGGGAAATCTGCTGCTTTTCTTGCTGCAACGTGGCTGAGGGGAACCCTCAAGCACTATGGCTGCCTTGCATAAGGCACTGCTTAGTACCAGCTATACTCTGTTTTGATGGTGAAACCATTGAACCCTTTCCAGGAAGTATCGCTCTTGTAGGTTTTCTTCCCAACTTTTTTATTTGCTACTACATAATAGTAGTAAGTTCCATTTGTAAGTTCGGAACCGCCAACAGAGTTAAAAGAATACTTTGTAGCAGAAGTATTCCCAAGTTTCGTATATTTGCCATAACGGTTGCCCCTGGAAACGTAAACTGTGTAATCTTTCGCGCCTGCTACCTTAGACCAGGAAATAATAACGCCGTCCCTGCTGGTGCCAGGGGTAACAAATTTTGCTTTTAACTTGGTAGGATATTTTGCAAACCAGATGGAATCAGACCAGCTTCCATACGTTTTTGTTTTTCCATTCACTAATACATAAGGGCGGATTCTGATTTTCATAAATTGGTTGTTTTTAATTTTATTGTTTTTAATGTTAAAGAGTAGCTTTCCGCTGGTTGTTTTAGCAATGATATCAGAGTATTTTGCAGCCTTTTTCACAAGTTTTTTGTTATTGCTGCCATAAATCTCATATTCATAGCCGTCTACTATGGTACTGATATCCCCGGAGAAAGCTGCAATTGCAGCTGTTGGGCTGCTGTTGCTGCCAGTGTCATAAAGCTTCAGGTTTTTAACCTTTTTAGGGGTTGTAAACATATCTAACTCTGCTTTAGTTGAAGTATTTCCCGATGCAATATATCCGCTGGCGCTTTTTCTCATGGGATATACGCAGACAGCATAGCAGCTATATTTGGAAGCTTTCATGCTGTAACTGGTTTTTGTTGCAGGTTTGGATGCAAATTTATATTCCGTTGGGGTTGTGCCATATTTATAAGTGCCAATGTCATAGCAGTTAGCCCCGTCAACTGCTTTCCAGGAAAATGTAATTTTATTGGAAACCAGTTTACCCTGCTTTAAGTTTGTCACTTTTCCAACAGGAGCAGTTACAACTTCAAATGGAGCGGAGGGCGTCCCGGTAGTCCCAGCGCTGTCCATAGCTGCAACGCGCACATAATAAGATTTGCCGGCTGCGAGTTCGGGTATAACTACTGACGGGCTGGCGGATGGTGTATAGCCTTTGTCATATGTAGAACCGCTGAAGGTTGTATTTTCACAGTACTCTACTTGATATTTGGTAGGTGAACCGATAGCAGGGTTCCATTCCAATGCAACTGTGTTAGTAGGGCTGCTGGAGCCTTTAAGGTCGACTTGCTTCAGCCCTGAAACAGTGCCCGGCGCAGCTTCTGCTTTTATTCCAACACCGAGAAATAATGCACATAACAATGTAAGCATCCATACTTTTGAAAATTTCACAATATTTTTCACTTTTTTCTCTCCTTTACTTATGTATCTGCCGCCAGCCATACGGCGCAGTGTGGGCAGCATCACATATTTTTCTCATAAATTTTTGCGGCAACGGCATGAAGGGTTTTTCCAACATAACCATATAGCAATACGGAAACCATCATGTCTGCCAGATCAGGCCTACGATTTCATAAAAAATCTGGTTCTTTGTACCTCCTTTCAGTCCATGTTTCCTTCCTAATCATTTCATTGGTAAAAATGCCCTTGCCATCATAATCCTGATACCTTATAATTTACCACATAGCTTTTCCAAATGTCAACATTTTGTGAAAAATATACGTAGGAAATGTGAAAAATCCATGAAATCATGTGAAAAAAGTACCATAAAATGCCAAAATCCGGCTTGCAGAAAAAAATAGAAAAAAATTTGGAAAAAAGTATTGACAAGTAGCTGGAAATAATAGTATAATGGGCAAGCAGTCGAGGGAAACACTACTGACTGTAAGCCATGGGATCTTAGCTCAGCTGGGAGAGCATCTGCCTTACAAGCAGAGGGTCACAGGTTCGAGCCCTGTAGGTCCCATTTTTGCGGAAACCGCAAAGTATTTCAGAAGACGGCGGAATAGCTCAGTTGGCGAGAGCACACGGTTCATACCCGTGGTGTCGGGGGTTCAAATCCCTCTTCCGCTATTTGGAATCCCATAAATCATAGTTTTCAGAGAATGGGTATCCCCAAGATAAGAAGTATTCTTATAATCGTACAGTTGAATCGTTTAAATATATGGACATTTAAGGGAGTTCATTGCCAATTTAGTGACAGATTGGTAATGGGCTTGTTTTATTCCCGCGAGCAATGAGGAAAATAGCCATGCTTGCATGGATATTTGACGAATGCCGCGAGGGTCAAATACCCCGCCCCTTGGGGCGGGGTATTTGATTTTACAGGAAAAACCTTGTCATGCTGACGCATGAAAGTATCTTTCCTAATTAATTTGTTATAACGGATTTCGTGTGGGGTGCAAAGCTTGTTGGGTTTTTGAATTTCCTTATTTTGTGATTCATAGTACCAAAAGGGTTCCGTCACAACTAGAGCGTGTCAGAAAGCAATTTTCAGACACGCTCTAGTTTTCCAAAAATCCAGGCATAAAATGCAGGTTCCCAGTGCATACTATAGTCAGGCTATGCCTAAAAACGCCCAGCAAGAACCCAGAAACAGGCAGGAGGGAAGTTCCAATGGTAACAATCGAAACAGGATATTTAAAAGAGAAGATAGAACACAAGCTGCAGGAAGGTGGCCAGAACCGGAACAGGCGGGAAGATTTATATGGGTTAGACCAGCAAATCCGCGGGCTGCACAGCACATTTGCCTTAATCAGCAGTGCACAGGAGCAGGAACTGCGCCGCCCCGTTATGGAAGCCATGGCAGAATTGGACAGTTGCGTGACAATTAAGGATTAGAGCGTGTTTGGGATATGATTTCAGCAGGGGGCACAGGAACTGTGCCCCCATACTGCAGGAACTGTTTTGGATTTTCCACGTCAGTGCATTTTAGAAATCATACCAGAACCGTATCAGCCCTGTTTGCAAAATGCATAAGATGGGGCAAAGCCTAGCCTTCCCCTTCCCGGACAATTTCTTCCAGAACCCGTATCAGGTCTGGAAGGGTATTGAGCTTTACGTTCCGGGCAAGGATGCAGTCTTTCAGTTCCGTTGACAAAGATTCAAATTTGTCCCGTAAGCCGGGAGCTACATAAGAAGCCATATCATCACCTCGGTAACAGTATGGGGCAAAAAGCGAAAAGTTATTCTTTCTTTGCAGGCATGGTTGTTTCTGCCAGCAGAAAGTATTATAATGGAGAGCGGAAAGCAAAGAGAGGAGAGGAAACATGGACAATGAAAAGAAGTTTGCTTTGCTGATTGATGCAGATAATGTATCATCCAAATATATAGAAATTGTCACAAAAGAAGCGCAGACTTTAGGGAATGTTACCATAAGGCGGATTTACGGGGACTGGACTTCCAGTTCGAAGAACTCCTGGAAGGACTCGCTCCTTGAAAATTCCCTGACCCCAATCCAGCAGTACAATTATACGGTAGGGAAGAATTCTTCCGACTCCGCCATGATAATTGACGCTATGGATGTGCTGTATACCTGTGATGTGGATGGGTTTATTATTGTATCTTCCGACAGTGATTTTACCAAGCTGGCAGTGCGGCTCCGGGAGTCCGGCAAGCGGGTGATTGGGATGGGTGAAAGCAAGACGCCGACCCCGTTTGTAAGGGCCTGTGAACAGTTCAAGACATTGGACGTCCTGTACAAGAACAATAGCCAAAGCCCAAAGCATAACAGCCAGGAGCACAGGAATACGCAGCCGGAGCGGGGCAGGCGGCAGAGCCAGAAGAACCAGGAGCCGGAAAAGGCGCCGGTAAAGGACGCGGAGCCTATCACCAATTTAAAGTCTGTCAAAGCCACTATTATATCCCTTTTGGATGAAAATTCTGACGAAGACGGCTGGATGTACCTGTCAGAATTGGGGAATATGATACAGAAAATGTATTCTGATTTTGACTGCCGGAATTATGGCTACCATAAATTTGGCAAGCTGATAGAATCTTTCCCGGAATTGCAGACAAGGAAGGATGATTCCAGCAATGGGATTACAAAGATTGTATTAGTGAAAAAACGGGATGACTGATTTGCAGAAAGAATTACTCCCGCCTATATGCCGTTGGTTTTAGCAGAAGGCGGGAGCAGGGGGTTAGCGTTCCGTACGTTGTGTGCGGACCAGACGCCAAATCATGTCGTGCATCCAGCCCACGGTATCGTTTAGTTTTTTATTTTCTTCCATTAGAAGCCGGTTTTCGATTTGTAACTTTTCCAACAGTTTCACATTATCTGATGAGTTGAGCATGTTAGTAACTGCCATTTTAATCACCTCGACGCTATTATAACAGAAAATAGACGTCCTGTGTGTTAAAATTTTGGAAAGAAATGGAAGAATTTCCGGTTATTTTGCAGAAAAATACCTTGTAGAAACCAATTGATTATACTATACTGTTATAAAAAAAAAGGAGTTTTTATGGGAAAATACGATTTTTTAATTGTAGGTGCAGGGCTGTTTGGCGCAGTATTTGCGCAGGAAGCAGGGAAGGCGGGGAAAAGCTGCCTTGTGGTTGACAGGCGCAGCCATATTGCAGGGAATATTTATACAAAAGAAATGGAAGGGATCCAAGTCCATGCTTATGGGGCGCATATTTTCCATACTTCCAACAAGGAGGTCTGGGACTATGTGAACCAGTTTGCAGAATTTAACCGGTATACCAACGCCCCGGTGGCAAATTACAAGGGGGAGATTTACAACATGCCTTTTAATATGAATACGTTCCATAAACTGTGGGGGGTTGTCACCCCCAGGGAGGCACGGGAAAAGATTGAGGAGCAAAAGCGTTCCTGTGCAGTAGAACATCCAAAAAACCTGGAGGAACAGGCCATCAGCCTTGTGGGGCCGGATGTATATCACAAGCTGGTAAAGGGCTATACGGAAAAGCAGTGGGGCAAGCGGGCTACGGAGCTCCCATCTTTTATTATCAAGCGGCTCCCAGTGCGGTTTACCTATGACAACAACTATTTTGACGATAGTTTCCAGGGGATTCCCATAGGCGGCTATACCAAAATGGTGGAACGGATGCTGGAAGGGGCCGAAGTCAGGCTGAATGAGAATTTTCTGGAAAAACGCAGCCAATATGAAGGGCTGGCAGATACCATTGTGTATACTGGCATGGTTGACGAGTATTTTGGCTATTGCTTTGGGGAATTGGAGTACCGTTCCCTGCGCTTTGAAACAGAGGTGCTGGACGAGGTGAATTATCAGGGGAACGCTGTGGTAAATTACACAGAATATGAGGTGCCTTACACCCGGGTGATTGAGCATAAGCATTTTGAGTATGGGACCCAGCCCAAAACCGTAGTGACAAGGGAATACCCTCAGGTTTGGAACAAAGGGGACGAACCATACTATCCCATGAATGATGGGAAAAATACAGAGCTTTACAAAAAGTACCAGGGGCTCGCAGAGAAGGAAGGGAACGTGGTGTTTGGCGGAAGGCTTGGGCAGTACAGGTACTTTGATATGGACGATACCATTGAAGCCGCGCTGGCATGTGCAAGGGAGAACATTTAGGCAGGGATACGGCAGGCTGCTGCGGTATGGGAACAGCAAAAGAGAATCTTTAGGAGGATGATTATGAAAAAATTAGATGATTATGTAAGAAGCATCCCGGATTTTCCGGAACCTGGGATTATATTCCGGGACGTAACAAGTATTTTGCAGGATGCGGATGGGCTGCACCTTGCCATTGACAGCCTGATGGAATCGTTAAAAGGCGTAGATTACGACGTAGTCGTAGGGCCTGAGTCCAGAGGGTTTATTTTTGGCGTGCCGGTGGCTTATGAGGCCCACAAAAGCTTTGTCCCCGTCCGCAAAAAAGGCAAGCTGCCCTGCGAAACCATTTCCGCAGAATACGATTTGGAATATGGCAGCGCCGTAATTGAAATTCACAAAGACGCTATCCAGCCGGGGCAGAAGGTGGTAATTATTGACGATTTGATTGCAACCGGCGGGACCATTGAAGCCATTACCGGGCTGATAGAAAAGTTAGGCGGGGAAGTCGTGAAAATCTGCTTTGTCATGGAACTGGCAGGCCTGAAAGGCAGGGAAAAATTGTCCGGCTATGAGGTGGAGAGCATTATTACATACGAGGGGAAATAAAAAGGAAACAGAGGGAACCAGATGAGGATTGGAACAGGTTATGATGTGCACAGGCTTACAGAGGGCAGGAAACTGATATTAGGCGGGGTGGAGGTTCCCCATAGCATGGGGCTTATGGGCCATTCGGATGCAGACGTTTTGGTCCATGCCATTATGGACGCTTTGTTGGGGGCGGCAGCCCTTGGGGATATCGGGAAGCATTTCCCTGATACGGATGAAGCGTACAAGGGGATTTCCAGCTTAAAGCTCCTGTCCCATGTAGGGAAATTGCTGGAGCAGGAAGGGTATGTAGTGGAAAATATTGACGCAACGGTAATTGCCCAGAAACCGAAGCTGCGGCCATTTATCGGGCAGATGGAGGAGCATGTGGCACAGGCACTGCACCTTGCCAAGCATCAGGTTAATATTAAGGCCACCACGGAAGAAGGGCTGGGGTTTACCGGGAATCAGGAGGGAATTGCAGCCCAGGCGGCATGCCTGCTGACTGGGTTTTATGAAGGCAGTGCGGCGGTGTATGGCGGCGGGAAAGACTGCCAGGGCTGCGGCGGGTGCAGCAAAGCCCCGTCTTAGGCTTCCGGCGGCAGGCGTTGGGTAATCCCTGGAACGCTGCCGTTTTTCAGGGTGCTTATATCAGAAATGACAGAGGGAATTTATGGAAACAATTCGCTATTTAGCGCCGCAGGAGAAGCAGGGGACCCGGGCCATGTATGAAGAAATCTTTCCCGAGGATTCTGTTTCCTTTGTGGACTATTATTACGAGTGGAAAACAAAGGAAAATAAAATACTTGCCATGGTGGAGGATGGGGTAACCCAGGTGATGCTCCACTTAAACCCCTATCCTGTGTGGATCCATGGGCATTGCAGGGAAGTCCCATATATTGTAGCTGTGGCAACCCGCCCGGGCTGCCGCAGGAAAGGGAAAATGGGGCGCGTGATGGAACGGGCGTTACAGGATTTGGAGCGGCAGCAGGCGCCCTTTGCTTTCCTCCTGCCGGCAGACCCTGCCTATTACCTGGGGCAGGGGTTTGTGTTTTTCCCAAGCCAGGAGGGGATAGGGCCTGGGGAAACCCAGGAAGCCAGCAGCCCTAAGGGAGCCCTTTATTGGAACAATGCAGGGGAAGGGGACAGCCAGGATCTTGCAGCCTTTTCTAATAATATTTTGCAAAGGGATTATCATATATTTATAAAGAGGGACGCCCAGTATTTCCACCGCCTTCTGGCAGAAACAAAGGCGGAGCACGGGGGCGTCCTGCTGCTGAAATCATCGGCGGCCACAGAACCCCCTGGGTTTCAGGAAAAGAATAGATGTGGAAGGGACGCGCTGGAGGGCATTCTGGTTTATGGGACCAGCCCGCAGGAAAACCAGGTGGAAATCCGGGAGCTGCTATTGGCAGAGGATATAACAGGAAACCCGGCAGATGGCGCCAATATGCCAAAATCCCTGTGGGAAAGCGCATTTCCCGGAATGGGCATTTCATTCAGTACATTCCATATGATGCTTCGGATTGCAAGCCTGAAAGAGTTTGTTTCCGTTTTAAAAAGGGAGGTTCCCTGCTGTTTCCATGTGAAAGTGACAGACAGCATAATCCCGGGGAACTGCGGGTGTTACCGGATAGAGCTTGGCAGGGACGGCGGCAGGATACAGGAAATCCCGGAGGAAGATGCAGAACTGGAGCTGGAAATCGGGGAACTGGCACAATTGCTGCTGGAAGGCGTCCGGGTTTCCCTTTCTGAATGGGTATAGGATTGCCCGCATAGGGAAATTCTTTCTGCGGCGCGCCCTTTTGGCATCCTGATTTTGGAAAGGAAATTGCGGCAATGGGATTTTGGAACCATATAAAAGAAGAATTTGAAGTGATAAGGGAGCGTGACCCAGCCATTAAGTCCCCGTTGGAGGTGCTGCTGTACCCCAGCTTCCGTGTGATGCTCAGTTACCGGAAGGCCCATAAACAGTATTTAAAGGGCCATTATTTCCGGGCAAGGCGGATTTCCCAGAAGGCAGCCCGGAAAACCGGAATTGAAATCCATCCGGGGGCGGTGATTGGGAAAGGGTTTTTCATTGACCACGGGAGCGGCGTCATTATCGGTGAAACTACCATTATCGGCGACAATGTGACGCTGTACCAGGGGGTGACGCTGGGCGGGACAGGGAAGGAAACAGGCAAACGCCACCCAACCCTGTGCGACAATGTGATGGTAAGCGCGGGGGCTAAGGTAATTGGCTCCTTTACCATAGGGGAAAACAGCAAAATTGGCGCTGGGAGCGTGGTCCTTGAGGAGGTCCCGCCCAACTGTACTGTAGTGGGGGTCCCGGGCAGGATTGTAAAACGCGGCAACATTAAGGTGCCAAGGAGCGACATGGACCAAGTGCACCTGCCGGACCCTGTGATGGAGGACATTACCCTTTTGCAGCGTGAGAATTCCGCCCTCTGCAACCGGGTGATTGATTTGGAAAAAGAATTGCGGGAATTGAAAAATAAGGGGTAAGGCAGGGCCATGCGGCAGCCAGGGCCCCATAAAGGAACAGAGAGCAGGAGGGCTTATGAAAGTTTACAATACATTAAGCAGGCAGAAAGAGGAATTTGTCCCTTTGGAGGAAGGGAAAGTAAAAATGTATGTGTGCGGGCCGACCGTATACAATTTTATCCATATTGGGAATGCAAGGCCTATGATTGTCTTTGACACGGTAAGGCGTTACATGGAATACAAAGGCTATGAAGTGAATTTTGTGTCGAATTTCACCGATGTAGACGATAAAATCATCAAAAAAGCCATGGAAGAAGGGGTTACTGCCCAGGAAATTTCCCAGCGATATATTGCGGAGTGCAAAAAAGACATGGCTGCCATGAACGTAAAGCCGGCCACTTCCCATCCCCTAGCAACGGAGGAGATTGGCGGGATGCTGGAAATGATTTCCACCCTGATTGAAAAAGGCTACGCTTACCCGGCGGCAGATGGGACCGTGTATTTCCGCACAAGGAAATTTGAGGAATACGGCAAGCTGTCCCACAAAAATCTGGACGACCTGCAGGCAGGGCACCGGGAAATTAAGGTGGCTGGGGAGGAAAAGGAGGATCCATTGGACTTCGTCCTTTGGAAGCCCAAAAAAGAAGGGGAGCCTTATTGGGAATCCCCATGGTGCCAGGGGCGCCCGGGGTGGCATATTGAGTGTTCTGTTATGTCCAAAAAATACCTTGGGGAAGAAATTGACATCCATGCCGGGGGCGAGGACCTGATTTTCCCCCACCATGAAAATGAAATTGCCCAGAGCGAGTCCTGCAACGGGAAGATATTTGCAAAATACTGGCTCCACAACGGCTTTTTAAATATTGACAATAAGAAAATGTCAAAGTCCTTGGGGAACTTTTTTACCGTCCGGGAAATCAGTGAAAAATATGATTTGCAGGTACTGCGGTTTTTCATGCTGGGCGCCCATTACCGCAGCCCCTTGAATTTCAGCGGGGAATTGATGGAAGCAGCCAAAAGCGGGCTGGAGCGGATCCGCAACGGGGCGGAGAACTTAAAGCATCTGTCGAAAAATGCCAGGGAAGGGCAGATGGATCCGAAGGAGCAGGGGATTTGGGAAGAAAGCCAGGGCTTTGTTGCGAAATTTGAAGCTGCTATGGATGATGATTTTAATACGGCAGACGGCATTTCAGCTATTTTTGAGCTGGTAAAATTCATCAATACCAATGTGGATGGGGATTCCTCCAAAGAACTTTTGGGGAACCTGCGCGAAAGGCTTTGCCAGCTCTGCGGTATTTTAGGGATTATTGCGGAAGGGAAAGAGGAAATCCTGGATGTGGAAATTGAAAAGCTGATTGCAGAACGCCAGGCGGCAAGGAAAGAGAAAAATTTTGCCCGGGCGGACGAAATCCGGGGGCTTCTTTTGGAACAGGGAATTATTTTAGAAGACACCAGAGAAGGGGTAAAATGGAAAAGGGCATAAACAGTTATATTTTAGGGAAATTCGGCACAGGGCAGGGGGATATCCGGCGGTATTCCCCGCTGGTGCTTGCTTATATCGGCGATGGGATTTATGATCTAGTCATCCGTTCCATGCTGGTGGGGAAAGGCAATGCCCATGTGAACGACCTCCACAAAAAAGCTGCCTGCCTGGTAAAAGCCCATGCCCAGTCAGAAATGATAAAGGCGCTGCAGCCAGAGCTGACCGAAGAGGAGCTTGCAGTTTACCGGCGGGGCAGGAATACGAAGTCATTTACCATGGCAAAAAATGCAACCGTTGCAGACTACCACCGGGCTACCGGCTTTGAGGCGGTGATGGGCTACCTGTACCTTAAGGATGAGATGGACAGGATGATGGAATTAATCCAGAAAGGCCTGGAAGCGCTTGGGAACCCCAGCCAGAAAAGCCATCCTGTGGGGATGGGGGAAACAGAAAGGAATAGGGATGAGATACGAGGAATTGACGATTGAGGGAAGGAACGCCGTACTGGAAGCGTTCCGTTCCGGAAAAACCATAGATAAGCTGTTTGTGCTGGACGGCTGCCAGGACGGGCCGGTACGGACAATTGTCCGGGAAGCCAAAAAGCACGATACAATCTTAAACTTTGTTGCAAAAGAAAGGCTGGACCAGATTTCTGAAACAAAGAAGCACCAAGGCGTCATTGCCTTTGCCGCAGCCTATGAATATGCAGAGGTGGAGGACATGCTAAGGCTTGCGGAACAGAAAGGGGAACCGCCCTTTTTGCTGCTGCTGGACAATATCGTAGACCCACATAACCTGGGGGCAATTATCCGTACCGCCAATCTGGCCGGGGCGCATGGGGTGGTTATCCCCAAACGCCGTGCCGCAGGGCTTACCGCCACCGTGGCAAAGGCTTCTGCCGGGGCGGTGAACTATACTCCGGTGGCAAAAGTCACAAACCTGTCCAATACTATCCGGGAATTGAAGGAAAGGGGCATGTGGTTTGTGTGTGCTGACATGGATGGCACATTGATGTACCAGTTGGATTTGAAAGGCCCTATTGGGCTGGTGATTGGCAGCGAAGGGGATGGGGTTGGCAAGCGGGTGAAGGAAAGCTGTGATTTCTCAGCGTCAATCCCCATGGCTGGGGAGATAGGTTCCCTGAATGCTTCTGTGGCAGCGGGGGTGCTGTCCTATGAAATTGTAAGGCAGCGGCTGCAGGGCTAAGGCTGCCCTGGGCTGCCGTCCGGTTCCAAAGGCGATACAGTTTCGCTGCCTGCAGAGAGGCGGCCTATTTGATTTTAGAGGGAAAATAAGTGCAGAATAATAAGGAATACCAAGGCCAGCCAGATGAAATGCTGATTGAGATTTTGCGCGGCGGCCAGCCGGAACTGATGGATTTCATTCTGGAAAAATACAAATTTCTGGTGCGCAAGCGCGCCAAAGCCATGTTCCTCATTGGCGGGGACACAGACGATTTGATTCAGGAAGGGATGATTGGGCTGTTTAAGGCAATCCGGGATTACCAGAAGGAAAAGGACGCTTCTTTTTTCCATTTTGCAGACCTTTGCATTACCAGGCAGATTTACCATGCCGTGGAAGCGTCCCAGCGGAAAAAGCACCAGCCTTTAAACAGCTATGTTTCCCTGAGCGCGGAACTGGGGGAGGAGGGCGGCGGCTCCCTTTTGGGAGCGTCCGGCGCTTTTGGGAGCGCCAACCCGGAGCAGCTCCTGATTGACAGGGAAAACGTGGCGGCAATCCAGGAAAAGATGAAGCACAGCCTAAGCGCCATGGAGCAGCAGGTTCTGGGGCTTTATCTGGGTGGGATGAATTACCGCCAGATTGCCGAGGTGACAGAGAAGGAACCCAAGGCAATTGATAATGCCCTGCAGCGGATCCGGGGAAAATTTGCAAAAATTTTGTAAAAAATCTTGACAAGTTCTGGAGAATATAGTATATTAGACGAGTCGGTTGGGGAAACAGCCGACAGAGATAAAGTTGCTGCTGTGGCTCAGTCGGTAGAGCGTCGCATTGGTAGTGCGGAGGTCACGGGTTCGATTCCCGTCAGCAGCTTTGAAGAACTTTGAGAAATCAAGGTTCTTTTTTGTTTTGGTAGATTGCCTAAAATTTTCTTGAAAATATGCCAGATGCTGGGTATAATGGACATATGCACGTGAATTTCCGTGGATATCCAAAGACAAGCATTGCATTAACATCAGAGAGGAAAATATCATGAAAAAAATTTTCACCAAACGGTTATTTATCTACATGCTGGCAGCGTTCCTAATCACAATCGCGGCAATTTTCACTTTGCAGACTTTTACAAACCAGAGGGAAAATATTTCTGCCAGCAAGGCAAAGCTGGCGGATGTAAAAGAAAAGCTGGCGGGCAATGAGGAAAACATCAGGAACCTGAAAGAAAACCTTAGTGAAGAAAATTTGGCAAAAGCGCGGGCGTTTGCAGATATGCTTGCCATGGACAGTTCCATTTTCGGCAATGCGGAGCGGCTCGATGAGGTACAGGAACGGCTGAATGTAACGGAACTGCACATAATTGACGAGGACGGCATTATTATAAGCAGCAGCGTGAAAGAAAATATTGGGTTTGACATGAAAAGCGGCGAGCAGTCCTCAGCGTTTATGCCGATTGTGGACGATCCGTCCCTTGAAATTGTACAGGAGCCGCAGGTCAATGCTTCAAGGGGCGTTGTCATGCAGTACATTGGCGTAGCCCGGAAAGACGCCAAAGGGTTTGTGCAGGTGGGCGTGCACCCGGAGGTTTTGGAACGGATGCTTGCCGGGACCGGGATCGACGTAGTACTAAAGGGAATTGAATTTGGCAATAAAGGGTATGTTTATGCAATTGACAGTGCGGAAGGGCTGGTACTGGCGCACCAGAACCCGGATTTGGTTGGCGCCCCTGCGGCAGACGCCGGGTTCCCGGAGAATTTTACCGGGAGGGGAAAAGCAACCATTGACGGGGTTAAGGGCTACTATCAGGCCGAGGAATACGGGGGGCAGGTTATTGGGACTTTTATGCCGGCAAATGAGTATTACCAGGAACGGCGGAACCAGACCCTTGTAGTGTCCTTGAGTATGCTGGTGATTTTCGGGCTGCTGCTTTTCATGATTAACCAGCTGGTGGACCAAAAGGTTGTCCAGGGGCTGGCCCGGATTACAAATTCCATGAAAGAAATTGCAGACGGGAATTTTGGGACTGTTGTGGATGAGCAGGGGAACCCGGAATTTGCCCTGCTTTCCGGCAGCATTAATAAAATGGTGGAAAATATCTGCAGCCACATGGATGAAAATGCAAGGCTGCTGGAACGGCAGAATGCGGACGTGGAGCAGAACCGGACGCTAATCCAGAATGTGAAGGACGCCTGCATGGACTTAAACAGCGTATCCGGGGAAACCTTGGAACATGCCGACAGCATCCACCATGGTACAGGGGAACAGGAAAAAGCGGTGGAGGACTTAAAGCAGACCCTGGAAACCCTGATGCAGGAATTAAGCAGCAGCGTAGCCGTTTCTGCCAATGTGACAGCGGAAACAGAGGGAACCACAGAGCGGATTGTGCAGACACAGTCCCGGATGGAGCAGCTAAAAGGCTCCATGCAGAATATCAGCGAAATGTCCATGGCTATTGAAAAAATTATTGATGAAATCAATTCCATTGCACACCAGACAAATATGCTGTCCTTAAATGCTTCCATTGAAGCCGCCCGGGCAGGGGAAATGGGGAAAGGTTTTGCGGTGGTAGCAACCCAAGTGGGGGAACTTGCAGCCAGAAGCGCCCAGGCAGCAAGGGAAACCAACGAACTGATTACCAATTCCATTTTAGCCGTGGAAGACGGGCAGGCAATTACCGACCAGACGGTGGAAGCCTTTGGCATTGTGGTGGAAGCCATTGAAAAAGCCAACCGGGATGTGGAAAAAATCACTGAAATGGTAACGCACAATGTGGACACAGTAGCCCACGCTGTTACCCAGATTGGCAGGATTTCCAGCGTGGTGGAGGAGAATGTGCAGATTTCTGAAAATACCAAGCAGGTTTCTTCCAATATGGCGGATATTACTGGGAAACTGCTGGAATTGGTGGAATCCTAAAGCGTGTCTGAAAATTCATTCCTATAATTTTCCGCCCCAATTTCTTTAGGTACATATCAGAGTAAAAGGGGCTGTCGCACAAATATAGTTACTTGTGCGACAGCCCCTTGGACACTTTATTCTCTTATAGGATTTGGGTGCCCTATCACCTGTATCACTACTGTCCCGTTATCGAACACCACATCACCAAAGCTTTTCAGCATCCCCAGGTTTAATGCAGGGTAGCTTTCCCATTCCATTTGCCCAACAAAAATATATTCTACATGGTATTTCGCCAAAAGCCCCCAGACTTCTTCTTCGTCCTCCGAAGTGTATATTGTTTCAATCTCTGCTTTTTTCTCATTGAGGTCTTCCGTGTCCCCACGCCAAAGCCATTCGTGGACATACCAGCCTTCCACCGTAGGCAGGCCAGTCATGGCGGATACCCGGCAGTATTTGCTGTAGCTGTCCCCGGGGGCTTCTAACAGGACGGGGGAGCCGCTTACATTTTCCTGCAGCCAGCGGATGGCTGGGGCGTCTGCCGGGTATTCTGTTTCCAGGAACAGAGTGGCGTTAAGCCCCTGGTAGCCATTCCGGTTCCAGAGTTCCCCGTACCACTGTTTTGCGGCGGTGGCAGCGTAGCCGGAGGTCAGGAACAGGCAGCAAAGGCCAAACACCCCTGTAAGCTGTGCCCATTTGCAGGCCTTGTCTGAAAGGAACCGCACCAGCAGGAACCCCATGAAGATGCCAAAGAGGATAAATGCCTGATAGGTCAGCTTGAACATGGTATTGGAGCGGGCGGAGGTTTCCTCATAAATATCCCGCAGGTAAATAAGTTCCGGTACCAGCACCAGCCCCATGGCGCATAAGCTTAAAACTGCCATGTAAAGGTCTGGGAATTGGATATGCGCCAGCCATCTTAAGGGGGCGGGACGGCTGTTTTTGGAGTGCGGCTGCCCTTGCCCGGCCGGCTGTGCAGCGCACACTTTTGCTCTGTGCCTTTTGGTTTCAAGGGCTAATTTCAGCAGGTAAGCCATAGACAGCGAAACAGGAAGCCCCCAGAGGATGCAGAGCTGGTAAAAGGCGGAGTGGTTTTGTGCAAGGCAGATCCCCTGCGCCATGCCGCTGTCAAACTGGGAGGTAAAGGGCAGCGCCACAAGAAGGCTGAGGGCAAGCGTCCAAAGCCATTGCGCAAGGCTGGCGGAAATGCCTTTTTTCCAGCTTTGCAGGCGGGACAGGTTGCAAAAGAAGCACGTGCCGCAAAGTATCACATAATAAATGGCAAAATCCCATGCATTGCTCCACTGGAAAATGCCAAGGAACACGCTGCAGGCAATCAGGGGCAGTTGGGGCAGGGGATTTTGGGTATGGGGTTCCTTCCAGCCGTTTCTTTCCTGTTTTACCCAAGCATACAAAAGCCCCAGCACCGTCAGCACAAAGAAAACATTTACCACGTGCGCATGGAGGTCCCCTTGCAGGAAGGAATAGGCTGGGAACTCATGGATGGTTTCATCTGCGGTAGGTGGGTTATGGCCAATATAGCGGGTGGAATCCGGGAACCAATAGCTCTGCCCGGTAAGGAGGGGCAGGATAATCCCATAAATCACGTAATGCATATTTCCAGCCAGCGAAACGGCAATGCCAGAAAGCAGCCCGGAGCAGAGAGCAAGGAAGTTTTGTTTTTTCCAGGCAGGGAAGGCCTTGCCCTTGGGTGGCGCCTGGGCCGGAGGCTGTTCTTGTGGGGAGCCGTCAGGAACTGTGGCGGCAGTGCAGCCGGAGCCATCAGGAATTTTGGCATGTTGGGCAGTGCTGCCAGCGCCAAAAGGGGATTGGGCGGCATTATGGTGGGCATTTTTTTTGCTTACGCTGCAAAAACGGCTTTTCCGAAAGTAGTCCTGCGCCACTTGGCGGACAAGGGAAAAGGGCAGGGCAAATGCCATGCCTGCTACCAGCGTGCGCATAAGGTGGTAAGTAGCGGAAATCTGCGTCCCCGTCAGTTTTGTCAGGAATACCGCATAGTACTGCCCGCCATAGTAGTAGTTGATAGGGGCAAGGCTGTACCAGATATCAGTGGCGGGCAGGGTATCGCTGCGCATCATGGCAGCCATAAAGCCAAAGTCCATAAATTTTTCTTCCCCAAAGGCCTGTGGCCGGAACCCGGCGGCATAGGTCCACAGCAGGAAAGCCAGGAACAGGAGGGCTTCTTCCCAGAACACCAGCCTGCCTTCGCTGCTGGGGAATACGCTGCGGCCGGTGCGCTTCTGCCAGTAAGCCAAGGCAAAATTTGCCGCAATGCACAGGAAGGAAACTGCAAAACAGGAAGAAGGGGTGAAGGGCAGAAGCCCTAAGGACACCAGCAGCCAGGTCAGGTAGCCGGTGCAGGCAATGGCAATTGCTTTAGAAAACATCCATCCCTTGTCCCGGAACCCGGAAAACAGCATCCCTGTCAGGGGCAGGAAGGAGCAGCCCAGAATCCAGATTGCAGCCCACCATGCCAGGAAAGGCCTGCTGTCTTCCCCCAGCAGGCAGATGGAAAGGAGGGCTAAGAGAAGGGCTGCTGCTATTTTTTCTTTTTGTTTCAAAAATGCTGCAGCGCAGGAAGTTTTTTGGGTATATTCTGTTTGGTTCATAGGGGGATCCTTTCTTTTTTCATGTTCTTATGTAACTGTTTACAGGGAGCAGCCTGTAATTCCCGGCTGTCGGTATCCCTGCCTGTGCCCATAGAATAACCGTGGCGCTCCCAAATTTTTTGGAGGGCAAAAAACTGCCAGAGGGACGTCAGCCCTATTTTGAAAATCTTCCTTATACTAATAGAATTTTTCCCGCCTTGGCGGGGCAAAAAAGAAATGGGGTAATAGGAAACGCCCAGATTTTTTTTGGAATAAAGCACGCTGATTAACACATTGGACAGGAAGAAATTTTTCGGCACATTTCTTAAAACATCCTGCAATTGGCCACAGCCCATCAGCCGGTAAGGGGAGTTGGCGTCTTTCAGCCAGACATGGAAGGCAGCCAGCAGGACCAGGCGGAGGGTTTTGGTGACGAAAATCCGGGAAAGTCCGTCCTGCCGGTAAGTGCGGCAGCCGATAAGAAGGCCGCCGTCCTTCCGGTGTGCCCAAAAAACTGGAAATTCGCTTGGCAGCGTCTGCCCGTCGGAGTCGGTCTGGAACACGTAATCTGCCCCTTTGCGGATTGCATATTTGTACCCATAGAGCACAGCCGCTCCGTGGCCCTGGTTTTCCTTGGTGAGCACAGTGAGCCTTGGGTACTTTTTTTTCAGCCCGGATGCAATCTTAAGGGTGCGGTCCCTGCTTCCGTCGTCTATGATAACAAGGCGGCTGCCTGCCCCAGCCTGTTCCGCTATGGGATGCCATTGGGCGATAGCGGCTGCAACCGTTTCTTCTTCATTGTATGCAGGGATGATAATGTAAAGCTTATCCATAAATTTCTCCTAAGTGGTGTGTAGTCCTGTTGGTACAGACGGTGAAGCGCATTTGGCAGAAAGCAATTTTCAAACATGCTCTAGGGAAATCATAACATAACAGGGCTTCCTATTGCAATGGAAGGCATGTGTGAATAAACAGCGCTTGGCTCATAAAAATCAGAAAATTTTAGGGATTTGCAAAAATTTTCATATTCTATCTATAAATTGAACCTTTTTTACATGGACTAAGGGGAGAAGGGAAAGGGATGGGGAATGGTAAAAATAATCAGGCAGAAAATGCAATATTTTTCTGGTATTTTCCACTTGTTTCTGGTAAAATAAAAGTAATTATGTAATGCATCGCCAATCTATGGTAAAAAGGAGTGTTGATTATGGCAGAAACAATGGAAGACTACAAGGAAGAACTGGAAGCATCCTTCCGTAAAATTAATGAAGGGGATATTATTTCCGGTACCGTCATTGGGGTAAGCGAAGAAGAAGTGACGCTGGACTTAAAATATTATGCACAGGGGATCATTAAGAAAGAAGATTTGAGCAACGACCCGGGATTCGAGATCCTGAGAGAAGTACACCCAGGGGACGTGATAGAAGCGACTGTGGTAAAGACAGACGATGGGGAAGGGAATATTAAGCTTTCCAAGAAAGAAGCGAACGACATCCTTGCATGGGAGAAGCTGAATACTTATATGGAGGAAGGGACAGCCCTTTCCGTAAAAGTAGCAGGGATTGTGCCAAGCGGCGTTGTAGCTTATGTGGAAGGTATCCGCGGGTTTATCCCGGCGTCACAGCTTGCCCTTTCTTACGTAGAAGCTACAGAGGAGTGGCTGGGCAGGGAAGTACGGGTCCGCGCCATCACTGTAGATGAATCCAGGAAGAAGCTGGTGCTCTCCGCCAAGGTGATTTTGAAGGAGGAGGAGCAGGAGGAACATAACCGCAGGATTGCAGGGATGGTTCCGGGGACTGTGATGGAAGGCACGGTGGAATCCTTAATGCCTTACGGCGCATTTGTGGATTTGGGCGACGGGATCAGCGGGCTGGTGCATATTTCCCAGATTTCCCAGCGTCGGATTGGCAAGCCTTCCGAAGTGCTGAGCGTGGGGCAGAAGGTGAAAGTGAAGGTGCTCAATACCAATGACAATAAGGTGAGCCTTAGCATGAAAGCACTGGAAGAAGAAATGGTGGACGTGGACAGGCCGAGGCAGGCAGAAGAATATGTTTCCCATGAAAATGCATCTACAAATTTAGGGGATTTGCTGGCTAAGATAAAACTGTAAGGGCTAGAGCGTGTCAGAAAGCAATTTTCAGACACGCTCTAGGGTGTCAAAAGGGTGCGCTGCACCCGCTCTAGGCATACAGCTTGCGGAAAGCAGGAAAAAGGAAGCAAAAATGGTATCAGCAATACAGATTATATAGAAGGGAGCCAATGCTACATGAAAGTAAATGGGATACAGGGTACAGACAGTACTGGGACACAGCAGGTTGCAGCCACAGCAGCGCAGGGGGAAGACTTTTCCTCTTATCTGCAGACGACGGCATCCTTGGAAAAAATTTTTGAAGAAGCAGCCCAGAAATATAATGTGCCTAAGAACCTGATTAAAGCAATTGCTAAGGCGGAATCTGATTTCAGGCCTGACGCTACCTCCAAGGCTGGGGCGCAGGGCATTATGCAGCTTATGCCTGCCACTGCAAGGGAACTTGGGGTATCGGATTCCTACGACCCCTACCAGAATATTATGGGCGGGACTAAGTACATCAGCCAAATGCTCCAAAAGTATGACGGCGACATCAGCCTTGCGCTGGCGGCATACAATGCAGGGAGCAATAATGTTGCAAAATACGGCGGCATCCCCCCATTCAAAGAAACCCAGAATTATGTGGTAAAAGTGACCCAATATATGAATGAGGGCGTGGCAGTGCCAAATGCATCCTATACTGTTGGCAGAGTTTCCCAGGGCGATATTCAGGCAGCTACTGTGGAAGAAGCAACGGAAAAGTATTACCAGAGTATATTAGAGCAGCTCTTTTCCTATGAGGATTACCTGAAATTTATTGACATGTATACAAAGATACAGGAGTCCCAGCAGGAAAAGGAGAAGGAAGAAGCACAGAAGCAGGAGGAGCAGTCTGATTCTTACCGGGCATATCAGGATTTCAGCTACAGCCCAATCGCCATGAACCTGTTAGGGGGCATTATCTGACAGCAGTTCCTGGAGTGGAAGTGCAGACGGTATCTGGCAAAAGGCTTGGCAGCAAATACAGGCAGCACCTGACAAAGGATGAAACTGGAAGTACAGTCAGTATCTGGAACAAGAGGGATAATGGAGGCATCAGATGGAAACCATTAAAATTAAATATTTTGGGCAGGATTTGGAGAAGCTGGAGTACATAGGCGGGAAATCTGACTGGATTGATCTGCGCGCCAGTGAAACCGTAGAACTGAAAGCCGGGGACTTCAAATTAATTCCCCTTGGGGTTGCCATGGAGCTTCCCCCTGGCTATGAGGCCCATGTGGTGCCCCGGAGCTCTACATTTAAAACATACGGCATTCTGCAGACCAATAGCTGCGGCGTCATTGACGGCAGCTACTGTGGGGACCAGGACATGTGGAAAATGCCGGTGTACGCCACAAGGGACACCACAATCCAGAAAGGGGACAGGATTTGCCAGTTCCGTATTATGGAGAACCAGCCGGAAATTGTTTTTCAGGAAACAGAATTTTTGGAAAATAAGGACAGGGGCGGCTTCGGCACCACCGGGGTACGGTAGCGCCTGCTTAGAAGCGGCGTCCGGCCAACACGGCAGGGCATTGCACAGATGAAATTCGTCAAGTTGTATATAAAATATAAAAAATTTCGTTACTATGACGAAGGGATAGGGAAAGGATACTCTTTCTTGGCAGATTAGACAGGAAAGGGTATCTCTTTTTGTATAGTTGGCAGGTGGTAATTTGCCCGGAAGTCTGGTAGTATAATCCCATAAAGAATTCTGCTTGGGCAGGAAAATACAGGAGGAAATTGAAAAATGGCAAGTTTATCATTAAAGAACATTTGTAAGAAATATCCAAACGGATTTGAAGCTGTTAAGGATTTTAACCTTGAAATTGAAGACAAAGAATTCATTATTTTCGTAGGCCCTTCCGGGTGCGGTAAATCCACGACGCTGCGTATGGTAGCAGGCTTGGAAGAAATTTCCTCCGGCGAACTTTCCATTGACGGCAGGTTAGTGAACGATGTAGAGCCCAAGGACAGGGATATTGCAATGGTATTCCAGAACTACGCTCTGTATCCCCATATGACAGTATTTGACAATATGGCATTCGGCTTGAAGTTAAGAAAAGTACCGAAGGAAGAAATCAAGCAGAAGGTAGAAGAAGCAGCAAGGATCCTTGACCTGGAGAAATTATTAGACCGTAAGCCGAAGGCTTTATCCGGTGGGCAAAGGCAGCGTGTTGCTATGGGACGTGCAATTGTCCGTGAGCCTAAGGTATTCCTGATGGACGAACCGCTGTCCAACCTGGACGCAAAGCTCCGTGTGCAGATGCGTGCTGAGATTGCTTCCCTGCATCAAAGGCTTGGCGCAACCATTATCTATGTAACACATGACCAGACAGAGGCTATGACGCTGGGGACAAGGATTGTTGTATTGAAAGACGGGATTATCATGCAGGTAGACTCCCCGCAGAAATTATACAATGAGCCGAACAACCTGTTCGTAGCAGGGTTTATTGGTTCTCCGCAGATGAACTTCTTAGACGCTGTCTGCAAGGTAGAAGGCGACAAAGTATCCTTGAAGATTGGCGACGCTTCAATCGCCCTTCCGCCGGCAAAAGGAAAGAAACTGATTGACGGCCGCTACAATGGCAAGACTGTCGTAATCGGTATCCGCCCAGAGGATGTTGACGATTCTAAGGCAGCCCTTGAAGCGCATAAAGAAAGCACTTTCAACACAAAGGTAACTGGATACGAATTGCTTGGTTCCGAAGTATTGCTGTACTACACCATCAACGGCACAAGCATGACTGCAAAAGTAGATTCCAGCACACCGGCACGCCTTGGCGACCCGATTACCCTGGCAATGGATGTTGATAAATTGCATGTATTTGACAAAGAAACGGAATTGACAATTACCCACTAATTCGGTAATATAATTTCATAACACAAATGTTCGGAAGCGATGCAGAGATGTGTTGCTTCCGTTTTTAATTCTTCGGGCAATACTTTGTTACGATAAAGTGAAAAAGTATTTTTCCTATAAGATAGGAATATGGATGCACAGGGCCTGCCCCAGCCAAGCGAGGGTACTCACACGAAGGGAATTATGTTCCCGCGGCCCTGCAGCACGGTAAGTTTCATAAAGGGTTCCACGAGAAAAAGATAGGAGAGAGAAATTATGCTGTCAAACCATAAATTGCAGGTTACATTAGAAGAAATTAAAGAGATCTCCCGGATCGACCTTGCCCTGTACAGTGACAAGGGGAAGCTGCTGGCTTCCACATACCAGACGGAGGAGGACCTGGAGGATGCAATCAGGCTATTTGCAGATTCCATGGCGGAGAGCCAGATGCTTTCGGGCTGCCATTTTTTTAAGATTGTTATTGAGCACGAACTGGAATATATCCTGCTTGCAAGGGCCAGCAGCGAGGAAGCTTATATGATTGGCCGCCTTGCTGCCTGCCAGGTGCGGAATATGGTAAGCGCATTCCGGGAACAGTTTGACCGGAACAGCTTTATGCAGAATGTAGTGCTGGGCAACATGCTGGTGGTGGATATGTACAATAAGGCCAAAAAGCTCCATATTGAGCCAGCCCAGCGCGTGGTATTTATTATTGAAGTGTCCGGGAAAAAGGACGGGGCTGTGATAGAAACCGTGAAAAACCTTTTTGCCTCCACTACCCGGGATTTCATCACAGAGGTAGATGAAAAATCCGTGATTTTGGTAAAAGACGTCCGGGACATGGGTTCAGAAAAGGAACTGGAAAGCCTTGCGGAAATGATTGTGGACAACCTCCAGACAGAAGCCATGGTAAGGGTCCGGGTAAGCTACGGAAACCGGGTGGATTTGCTGCAGGATATTGCCCGGTCTTACCAGGAAGCAAAAATGGCATTGGAGGTAGGCAATATTTTCTATGTGGAGGAGCATACCATTTCTTATGCAAAGCTGGGGATTGGGCGGCTGATTTACCAGATTCCCATTAGCCTGTGCGAAATGTTTTTAAGGGAAGTGTTTGGGGACAAGATACCGGATATTTTTGATGAAGAAACCACTATTACCATCAATAAATTTTTTGAAAACAATTTAAATATTTCGGAAACGGCAAGGCAGCTTTACGTGCACAGGAATACGCTGGTTTACCGTCTGGAACGGATTGAAAAAGCTTTGGGCCTTGACATCCGTACCTTTGAGGACGCCATGCTGTTTAAGATTGCCCTGATGGTAATTTCCCATATGAATTACCAGAAACGCTTGCTGCAGCGGGATAAAGAAGAAAAGGAATGATGGGGCTATGAAAATTTCTACAAAAGGCCGTTATGCCCTGCGCCTGATGCTGGACCTGGCATTGGCGGAGCCGCAGGTTGTCAGGTTAAAGGATGTAGCCGGACGGCAGGAAATTTCCACAAAATATCTGGAACAGATTATTTCCATCCTGCAAAAATGCGGCTATGTGAAAAGCGTGCGGGGGCCGGGCGGCGGCTACACGCTGGCAAAGCAGCCGGAGGAATATACGGCTGGCATGATACTGCGCCAGATTGAAGGGAGCCTTGCCCCGGTTTCCTGCTTAGGGGAAGAAGAAAATCCCTGCAGCCGGAGCGGATCCTGCGTGACCTTGCGCCTGTGGCAGATGGTTTATGACGCCGTCAATGGGGTCGTAGACAGTGTGACGCTGGCAGATTTGGTGGAGTGGGAACGGGAACTGGGGGGAAATATGGATTATGTGATTTAAGGCGTCAGTTTGCACCATAAAAAGGTCTTTTCATACCAATTTAAGTGGGAAAATTAAGGAAATTCCGGAACAATCCGATATAATTTACAGAGCGAAAGTTAATACAGGCGCCTTCCATATGTGGATTGTGCAGCAGAAAGGGGAAGAAAAATGAGAATTGGAAACGCAGACGAGTCAATGGTAAAGGCCAATTATGGGAAAGAGCGCGTGGAGAAAGAAGCTGGGAAAGAGCAGCAGGAAAATGGGAAAAACAGCGCGAGCATCCAGGCATCAGAGCTGAACCTGTTCCAGGACGGGATTGCAGATAAGAAGAAAAAGGCAATGCAGGACGCTATGGATTTTGTAAAAAAGCAGTTTGAGTCTGATTCTGAGGTGGATGCAGTGATGGACGAGTGCAGGGACGAGATTGCAAAAGGCAAGGAGCAGTCATTGGAAGCGTCCCGGGAGCTAAAAAGCATTCAGGAGCAGAAGGAACAGCTTAAGGAAGAATTTCCGGATGGCGGCGAAGAATATGACGCTTACATGAAGGACTTGAAAGAAATGGAAGGCCATTGGAAGGGGGAACTGGAAAATGGCAAGCTGATGGTTTCAGATTCCACCGCGGCAATCCGGTCGATTAAACAGGAATCCTTAAAGCATCACGGCATGGTGGATGCTACCAAGGCCGCTGAGGAAACCATGAAAAACGCCAGCAAGGAAATTGTCGGGATGCTGATGAACGAATCCAAAGAAAATGTAGATGAAAAAATAGAAGAAACGGTAGAAAAAGCCGAAGAAGCCAAAGAGGAAAAAACCGAACAGGAAGAAGAAATGAAGGAATCCCAGCTTGAGCGCGAGAAAGAGGTGCAGGAGGTTGAGGAGAGGTTAGAGGAACTTCGGAAGCAGCGGGAACGGCGGGCAGCCGGCCAGGCGGCCTTAAATGCCATCAAGAATCGGCCGTTTGTGGAGGAGATGTCAAAAAAACAGATGGAAATCCTTGAAAATACCCAGCAGATTTTAGAAACGCAGAGCTTGCTGCCAGAGGAGATTAAGGGGATTGTGGTAGACTGTAATCTTTAATTTGCGCTGCAGCCACCCTTTTGGCGCCCTAATCCTATGTAAAGTAAGCAGGGACTGTTGTAAAATTGCTATTATATACAGAATATGGTATTCGGAAATCAAGAATGCATCCATATATTGATTAGGATGCCAAAAGCACCTTTGGTGCTACGCTCATACCATATATTGTATATAAGCTGCATTTTGCAATGGTCCCTTTTTATCTTATAGGAAAGACCGTGTTGCTGTAAAGTGTTAAAATTTATGGCTTTCCTATAAGATAAAGCCTCCGGGCAGGATGCACACTCGCACAAGAGGTAAAATATTGCTTCGCAATTGTGCTCGGCGCAAAGCGACCAAGCCTTTCATGAATGAGGGATTCAGGGAGATGAAGCGGACTTGTCCGCTTTGTTTTTTCCATGCACAGATTGCCATTTGGGGAATATAGATATAGAAGGAACAAAAAAAGGGGGACTATGCCATGACAGTCCATAAAGAGTATATTTCAAAAGAAAATACATATGGAGGGCAGAACAGCCCGAAATATATTGTAATCCACGAAACAGATAATTTTTCCATAGGGGCGGATGCCGAACGCCATGCATCGGCGCAGGCTGCAGGGCATTTAGAAACCTCCGTCCACTATTACGTAGGCTCTGACGGAATCTGGCAGGCGGCAGAGCATGGGGACGGCGTGTATGCCATTGGGAAAGAATATGGCGAACACAGCATCCAGGATGCAGGAAACCGGAATACCATCAATGTTGAGATTTGCGTTAACGAGGATGGGGATTACCAGAAGGCGTGGGAGTATGCCAGGGAATTGGTAACATATCTGGTTGGGGAAACAGGCATCCCGGCGGGGCGTGTCATCCGCCACTTTGACGCTACAGGGAAATACTGCCCCCGGCGGATGATGGACGACCCGGGGCTGTGGGACAGTTTCCAAAGCCAGATTGGGCAGCAGGAGGGATATACCCAAAAGCAGTTTATCCGCGACGTACAGAAAACCACTGGCTCCAACCCGGATGGGATTGCAGGGCCGGAAACCATTGGGAATACTATTACAGTTTCCCGGAACAGCAATAAATTCCACGCAGTGGTAACGCCTTTGGAGCGGCGGCTGAAAGCATTGGGGTACTATAATGGGGAAATCGAGGAGGACGCCGGAAGCAGCGCCCATTTTGGGAAAGGGATGGAAGCGGCGGTGAACGCCTACCAGAAGCAGGTGCTGGAGTATAAGAATACGGATGGGGAAATAACAGCGAAGAAAAATATGTGGAAATCCCTGCTGGGGGTGAAGTAGGCACAGTTAAAAAGGTAGTTGAGGTAAAGAAAGGGCAGCAGTACAGCTCTTATCGGCTAGGGAATTTAACAGGATATATGTTTTGGACGATGCTCTGTCCATAACGTTTTGTGAAGTATGTGGCATAACGTTATGGGCAGATTTTTTTGTTGTGGAAGACGGTGCAAAAAATTTCCAATATTTCCCGTGAAAGATATTGACAGGGCGAAAACTAAATTATAGAATTAATATTATTTGATATCATAGGCTGTATCCAAGCCTATGGGAAAGCCAAACAAACCATAAGGGGGAAAGGAGAAAACATGAAAAGTTTCAAACAAAGAAAACGGTAACAATGTACAGCGGGGATACCAAAACCCTGAAAGTAACCATTTCACCGAAAAGTGCGAAGAAAAAGGTTTCTTATAGCACTACCAAAAAAAGTGTTGCAACGGTCAGCAAGAAAGGGGTAATAACGGCCAAAAAAGCAGGTGCCGCCAAGATTAAAGTGACGGTCACAGACAAGAGGAACAAAAAGAAAACCGCGTATGTAAATGTGAAGGTAAAGTACGTTTCCCTGTCACTTAACAAAAAATCTGCATCCATTAAGGCAGGGCAGAGCCTTGCCCTGCGCGCAAAGGTAGCCCCCAAGAAAAAAGTGAAATGGAGCACCTCAAACAGCAAGGTAGTGACGGTAAATTCCAAAGGAGTTGTCAAGGGCAGGAAAAAGGGCACTGCGAAAGTGACAGCCCGTGTTGGCAATAAGAGCGCAACCTGCAAAATTACTGTGAAAGGCTCTGGTTCTGCAGATGTTAATGTAAACAATGAAATCAAAGTAAAAGAACTCCATGCTTCAATCCAAGGCGGGGACACAGTATACGTAGGGCATTCCAAACCAATTTCCACGACTTTTGTTCCGGCAAACGCCACCAATAAAACGTTGTCCTACAGTTCCAGCAATACAGGCGTAGCACAGGTAAATAGCCAAGGCGCAATCCTTGGGATTTCGGCAGGCACAGCCAAAATCACGATTAAGGCAGCCGGGAATGTCAGCACAACTTTAAATGTAAAGGTTGTGGAAGTACCTGTAGAATCTGTTACGGTAACGCCGGGGGAGATTACGCTGGGAATTACCAGTACAACAAATTTGACAGCAACGGTATTGCCAGCGGAGGCATCCAAGAAATTGATAAACTGGAGCAGCGACAATATGGGAATGGCTTCTGTAGATGCAAATGGCAAGATAACGGGAAGGGCAAAAGGGACGACGGAAATTAAGGCGCAGGTAGCTGGAAGCGACCGCTTTGGCGTCTGCAAGGTTACTGTAATTGAGGAATCTGCAGTTGCGGATGGAATCACGATGGAAGTGCCAAATCCTTATAAAGATAATGTAGGAAATGTGTATGAGAATACTGCATTGTTTGGCAGGGATATGGAATTACGGGTACGGTTACAGCGCAATGGACAGCCTGTTAAGCACTACCGGAAACAGCACGACGATATCAGTTATTGTTGACAGAGATCAGGGCTTACAGGGGAGCATAACAATTACATACTATTAAATAAGTAACGATGCTGAAAGCCTGCAGATTAATAGGCGCTTGGCAGGTAAACGGACGCTGGGTATAACGATTCCCAGCGTCCGTTTTGTCTGAAAATCTTTGGAATCGGCGCAACCCCCATTTGAGTTTCTCCATTTTTTATAATAGCCGATACTATAGAGCCAAAAGGTCTTGCTGCCTTTGGCAGCATAGACATCTTGCACAAAAAGCGCTCTGAAAAGCCAGCTTTCCAGAGCGCTTTTATGTGCAAAGTGTTTCCATCACTTTGTGACGGAAACCTTTTGGCTCTATGAATTGCAAAATGGGGAAACTCAAAAAGCCCCAATGTTGCAAGTTTTTCTTTTTTTGTAGTATAATAGAACCAAGTCCAAACCATTTCCAGAAAGAAGCATACAAGTCAAAAACACCACACCTTCGGGCTATGGCGTCGTTCCCATATATAGCAGAAGAATCAGATTATGCATTTACCATAACTGTGGAAAGAGAAGGGCGGAATATCCAGCCATCCCAGAAGGCCATCAGTGGAAGCAAGAAAGGGAGGAAACAATGAACCGAAAAAGACACCAGATAAAGGCAGCCATTTTACTGGCTGTAGCAATTATTGTGCTGCAAATCGCAGGCTGCAGCCTTCCTATAGGGGAAAAAACCGCCAGGGAGCCAAAAAGCACAAATGGGGAAACCATAGAAATCCATTTTCTGGATGTAGGGCAGGGAGATGCCACCTTAATCAAGCAGGGCAGCCATGCCATGCTGATTGACGCCGGAAATAATGATAAGGGGACGGCAGTGCAGTCCTATCTGCAGAGCCAGGGCGTTGAAAGCCTGGATTATGTGATAGGCACACACCCGGATTCCGACCATGTAGGGGGGCTGGATGTAGTCCTTTACAAGTTCCCATGGGATACGGTTATCCTGCCAGATTTGGAAAAGGATACGAAAACATACCAGGATGTATTAAAAGTCATTAAGGACAAACAGAAAAGCATTACATTCCCCGTGGCAGGGACTTCTTATGGTTTGGGAAATGCAGAATTTACAATTATTGCCCCGGCGGCAGAAGATTATGGGGACAATTGGAATGATTATTCGGTGGGGATTCTCCTGCAATTCGGGGAAAACCGTTTTGTATTTACTGGGGATGCCGAAGAAGACGCGGAACAGGATATGGCAGCGGAAGGCATAGATTTATCGGCCGACGTGCTGAAAGCAGCCCACCATGGCAGTGATACAGCCAATACCATGCCCTTTTTGGAAGAAGTATCCCCGAAATCCGTTGTGGTTAGCTGCGGCGAAGGGAACAGCTATGGGCACCCAAGGGCAGGGGCAATGAATAATTTTCGCAGCATAGGGGCAGAGGTTTACCGGACGGACGAGCAAGGGACGATTGTAGCCGTTTCAGACGGGAAAGAAATTACATGGAACTGTTCCCCCAGCGAAACATGGAAAGCCGGGGAGCCTACAGGCAGCCAAAAGACCGGGAATGGAGAAAAACCGGCAGAGGAGCCGGGAGCTACAGAATTGGAAAAAGGGAGCCAGGACCGCGGCGGTGGAAAAAACAGTGCAGGGACTCAGGAAGACGGATATATACTCAATACCAATACCAGGAAATTCCATAGGGAATCCTGCAGCAGCGTATCCCAGATGCAGGAGGAAAATAAGGAATACAGTGGTTTAACCCCGCAGGAGCTGGAAGCGCAAGGATATAAACCTTGCGGAAACTGTAATCCATAACGGTTGGGTTGTATTTTTGGATGTTGCTAGTAAGGTTCTGCTCCGTTGCCTGCAGTGGAGCAGATACCATTGATAAACAGTGGAAAAGTTTGCATCCTGATACGGTAAATCAATCATAAAGCAAGCAGGGCTTTAAGCGCCATTTGCTTCATTCCCGCGAGCAATGAGCCAAGCAACCGCGCTCGCGGGAATAAAAAGAGCAGTTGCGCTAACGGATTTTTAACCGTTATGGCAACTGCTCTTAACTTTTTGGTTATGCTATTGTTCCGGCCAATTTCCAGCCTGCCCTTCCGTCTGGTCTTCTTCCTGCTGGCTGGGCAAATTTCCATTATGCTGTCCGCCTTGGCTTTCTTCCTGCCCCTGCGTTGGGTTCTCCTTCCCATCTGCTGGAGTTTCCTTTTGCCTGCCGCCGTTTACGTCTTTATCAATACTGCTGGGCGTATTTTCCATAGTATCGTCTACGGGTGTTTCATCCGTAACATCTGGCTGTTCTGTAGGCTGCTTCAAGTAAGAAACAGCGTTGGAGCTTCGGAATACAGTGTCGGAGGAGCCCATCTGGTTCACAAGAAGGCTGTTGTGGCCTTCTGCAAAGCTGCCCATGGAAACCAGCAGTTCCGTATCGCTGACAAAGGAAGTGGAAACCTTCGTGTCATTGATAAATACTTTGCTCCAAGGGGTGAAGTTGCTGCCAAATATATGCATGCCGTCTTCCTGTTCTTCCATCCGTTCCACAGTGATGTCCAGGACGCCCATCTGCAAGTCAGAAGCAGGGTAGGGGTTTTCCCCATGGTACGCATAACGTTTCCCATACAGGATATCGTACTGCAGAAGTTCCATGTCACGGTCGGATACTTCCGTGGACTGGTAGTTGCTGCCCTGATGGTGGGTGAACATAGTTCCTTCATGGATGTTTGCCTGTTCTGTGATAGCTGCAAGCAATTGGTAAGAAGTCAAATCTTGGTTTATTTTTTTCATGCCGAAATTGTTCCATGTCACATATTTTGTCTGGAAGATGCTCCCGGTTTTCATGTCCTCATTGGTAAGCCCCATGGTGGGGAGATGGTCCCCGAAAAACACAACCACGGTTTTTTCATCCCGTTTGGAAAGCATATCCGTTAAGTTTGCAATAAATTTATCTACTTCATGGATTTCATTGACATAGTATTCCCATTCGTTATTTTTTGCTTCGGTTTCTGCGCCGGTAACGGTAATTTCTGGGTTTTCAATTACTTTTTCCGTAGGGTATGCGCCATGCCCCTGCACGGTAATGGTGTATACAAAGTCCTGCTGTTTGGTAGAGTCCAAAGCTTTTTCCACCTCGCCAATCAGGATGTCGTCGGTAGGCCATGTGCCAAGTGGCGTATATTCCTGGATGTTCATCATTTCCTTGCTGATAAAGCTGTCAAAGCCCATCTGGGTAAAAGCGTTCCTGCGGCTGTAGAAGTTGCCGCCGTTGTTATGTACTACATGGGAGCCATAGCCCAGATGCTTCAAATCAGAAGCGATGCTTTCACAGTCCGTAGATTTCAGGATCGTCTTATAGGGGTATTCCCCAAGGCCAAAATATTTCATGCCCATCCCGGTAAGGATTTCAAATTCTGTATTTGCAGTCCCGGCGCCTACTACGGGGACTGTCAGGTGCCCCGAGGAAAAATTGTTGTAAAGGCTGTCAAAGTTCGGGGTTGGGTTTTCCGAAAAGTTCAGGAAATTTATTTCTTTTGGGTCAATGAAGGATTCCAGCAGCACACAGATTACATTGGGAAGATCATCTGTATCAGAAGCTTTAGCGTTTACCCGGCTTAAAGCGTCCTCCACCTGTTCCTGTGAATAATCCCGCGGGCTTGGCATCCCCTGGTCTACCACGCTGGCAGAAAAACTATAAACAAACCCATAATCTTCATAGCCCTGGGCAATGTTTTCAAAATAATCTGCTAAAATATTGTTGCTTACCGCCGCCTGTGTCACCATTGGGATGAAAAATGCAAACACGCCGATGGCAAGGATGCTTGCGAAACGGTTCTGTTTCCCCTGGTATTTTGGCCCTTTCCGCCACAGATAAACGATGCCTGCAAGGACGGACGCCACCAGCAAAATCACTGCAAGGGCTTCGCCTTTGCTAAAGTAGTTGCTCTGCATGGTGAACAGGTCGTTTACCAGCTTTAAGTCCGTATAGGTAAAGGGGGTCACCCGCTTGGCAAGGATGCATCCGTTGATAATGCCCAAAAACAGCCATACCACGCTGATTAATGTGCGCATAAGCGCCCTCCGCCGGAAAAAATACACCAGATGAAGGGAGGTGAACACAATCATGGAATTGTACAGGAAGGCCAGCCCCCGGTCAAACATAAACATAAATGCGCCGCCGAAGGAATGGCGTGAAATCACTTCAATGAAGAAGCAGACGCCGCAGGCCAGCAGGTAATGGAAAATCAGGGAATAACGGTTAAGGGCTGCTATCAGATGTTCCCGTTGCTCTGGCTTCAAAATATGCTTTCTCTCCCGGGCATTCCTTTTTTCACGAAAACCCTTGTATTTTGTTGCAACTTTTTGTAAAGTGTTTTTTGCAGTATGAAACATTTTGTCACCATCCTTAAGTTTATGTTGTAAAATAGGAAAATGTGAACTAATTGTAAACAAAGTATGAATCGCAATTTCCATAGCAAAGATTAGCTTATTTTTTTTAAAAAGTCAACTGGGAAACGTGAATTTTATACAGATGATAGGAAAAATTAAGAATTTCTTTATAAATCATAGGAAACAGGGAAAATATGGAGGGATTTCGGATGAGGATAGATCTGGGACTACAGGAATTTTTAAGGGAAATTGGGAAATATGGCAGTGTGTTAGGCCTTGCCAGTATGCAAAGGCTTATGGGGGAACTGGGCAATGTGCAGGATAAGCTGGATATCGTCCATGTGGCAGGGACCAATGGGAAAGGTTCCCTGTGCGCCATGGTTTCTTCTGTTTTAAGGGAGGCAGGGTACTTGGTAGGGACATATACTTCCCCGGCCGTTTTTAGCAGGGAAGAACAGTATCAGGTCAATGGGGAGCCCATAACGGGAGAGGAGTTTGCAGCGGCGGTACATGCCATAAAAGAAGCATGCGGCAGGATTCAGGCAAGGGGGCAGGGGCTCCCGACGCTGTTTGAAGTAGAAACAGCAGTGGCGTTTCTGCATTTTTACTGGAAAAAATGTGATATTGTCCTGCTGGAAACTGGGCTGGGAGGGGCGGAGGACGCTACTAATATAATAAGGAAACCTTTGGTAAGCGTGCTGGCTTCCATCAGCATGGACCACATGAAGTTCTTGGGGGACAGCCTTACAGGGATTGCCCAGGCAAAGGCTGGGATTATCAAGGGGCACGGGGCGGTGGCAGCCGTCTGGCCGGAACAGGAGGAGGTGCGGCAGGTTTTGGAAGGGGCCTGCAGGGAAGCCCATGCCAGCCTTTCTTATGCCAGAAAAGAACAGGCGGCCGGGGTACATTGGGAACAGGGCTTATTATGCTTTTCTTATAGGGAATATGGGGAGCTTAAGCTGTCCATGGCAGGTGCTTACCAAGTGGAAAACAGCATATGCGCCATAAAAACCATAGAATTGCTCCAGGGGCAGGGCTGGGAAATCAGCCTTTCCCACATCAGGCACGGGCTGGAAAAAGCCCAATGGGAAGGGCGTTTTTCGGTGCTGTGCAGTAATCCGCTGGTGGTTATGGACGGGGCGCACAATGAGGATGCGGCGAAAAAATTGCGGGAAACTTTGAAAATGGGTTTTACAAATGGAAAAATAATCTATATAATAGGGGTACTTGCTGATAAAGAATATGGAAAAATATTAGAGCTTATGCTTCCCCTGGCATGGAAAGTGTTTACCGTCACGCCCAAGAACCCAAGGGCATTGGACGGGGAAGCCCTGGCATTGCAGGCAAGGCGGTACCATCAGGATGTTACGTCCTGCACTTCTGTACAGAAGGCAGTGTCGGAAGCCTTGGGGCTGGCGGTGCAGGAAGGCGGCATGGTGCTGGCCTTCGGTTCCCTGTCGTATCTTGGGGAACTGAAAGAAGCAGTTGCCTGTGAGCTGAACTGCCGGAACTTACGGTAAGGCTGGCCAGTGGGAGAACCTGGAAAAGTGGCCTGCCATGGGATAAAAGCGTGGGACCGGGCTTTACGCATAATTATTTGGAAGGAGAAATCAGGGAATGATAGACGGAGAGAAAATAGAACGGGCAGTGGCCCTCCTGTTGGAAGGGATCGGGGAAGATGCCAGCAGGGAAGGCCTTGTGGAAACCCCCAGCCGGATTGCAAGGATGTATGAAGAAATTTTTGCAGGGATTGGGAAAACCCCGGAAGAATATCTTGGGAAAACTTTTTCAGCCGAAGGCAGCGGCATGGTGGTAGAAAAAGATATTGTGTTTTATTCCACCTGCGAACACCATCTCCTGCCTTTTTATGGGAAAGCCCACATTGCCTACCTTCCAGACGGGAAAGTGGTGGGCTTAAGCAAGCTGGCGCGGGCTGTGGAGGTGTATGCAAGGCGCCCCCAGCTGCAGGAGCGGCTGACGGTCCAGATTGCAGACGCCCTCATGGAGTACCTGCAGCCCAAGGGGGTAATCGTGATGGTAGAAGCAGAGCATATGTGCATGACAATGCGGGGGGTGAAAAAGCCGGGTACCCAGACCATGACGCTGGTTTCCAGAGGGGTATTTGCAGAAGAAAAATCCCTACAGGAGGAATTTTTCCGGATGATGGGGCTCTAGAGCGTGTTTGAAAATTCATTCCCACAATTTTCCGCCCCACTTTACACCGGATTATATGCTGAATTTCGTCAATGTAGCCCACTACACCTCCCAAATCCAGCATAAAATCTGATGCAAACTGGGACGGAATCTTGCAGAAAGCAATTTTCAAACACGCTCTAGGAGAATCCTTTGCCAAAGGGATTTTTAAACAATGAAACAGGAAACACAGCATTTGGACAGGCATACAGATGGAGGGCAGCATGGAAAACAATCAAGCAGGCAAAGTAATGAGGATCGGGAACAGGGAGTTTGAGGTAGGGAAACACACGTATCTTATGGGAATCTTAAATGTGACGCCGGATTCTTTTTCTGATGGGGGGAAGTTTAACTGCCCAGACGCAGCCCTTGCCCATGCAGAGCAGATGGTCCGGGAAGGTGCGGACATTATCGACATAGGAGGGGAATCTACAAGGCCCGGGCACCAGCAAATCAGTGAGGAGGAGGAAACCCAGCGGACTGCCCCCATTGTGGAGCTTATCAAAGGCAGGTTTGATATTCCGGTTTCTATTGATACTTATAAGGCAAACGTAGCAAAAGCCTGCCTGAAGGCCGGGGCGGATTTAGTCAATGACGTCTGGGGGCTGAAATATGATAAGGGAATGGCAGGGCTGATTGCTTCCTCCGGGGCTGCCTGCTGCCTGATGCATAACAGGGACAAGGCAGAATACGGCAATTTTATGGAAGAATTAAAGTCTGATTTAATCGAAACGCTGGCAATTGCCAAGGATGCGGGGGTCCCGGAGGGAAACATAATTCTGGACCCGGGGATTGGGTTTGGGAAAACCTACGGGCACAATCTGGAAGCAATCTGTAAGCTTAAGGAGCTGCACAGTTTAGGGTATCCCCTGCTGCTGGGGACGTCCCGCAAGTCGGTAATCGGCTTGGCCTTGGACTTGCCTGTTGGGGAACGGCTGGAAGGGACGCTGGTGACAACCGTGCTGGCGGTAATGGCTGGCTGTTCCTTTGTCCGGGTGCATGATGTGAAGGAAAATAAGCGGGCCATCCAGATGGCAGAAGCAATCCGGGAAGGATGGAAATATGTCGGATAAAATATATATCAGGAATTTAGAAGTATTTGGGAAACACGGCGTATTGCCGGAGGAAAACAGGCTGGGGCAGAAGTTCCAGATTAACGCAGTCCTTTTTACCAGTACAAGGGCAGCAGGGTTAAAGGACGATTTAACAAAAACAATCCACTATGGGGAAGTTTCCCATTTTATGGCAGACTTTATGATGGGGCATACGTTCCAACTGATAGAAACAGTGGCGGAGCAGATGGCCCGTGCCGTATTGCTTAAGTTCCCTGCCATGGAGAAGATATGCCTTGAGGTAGTAAAGCCATGGGCGCCCATAGGCCTTCCGCTGGAATCTGTGTCTGTGGAAATTGAGCGGGGCTGGCATCAGGCATTTGTAGCCATAGGATCGAACCTAGGGGAACGGGAAGACTATCTTGCAATGGGGATCCAGGGACTAAAAAGCTGTGAGGACTGCAAGGTAGAGCAAGTATCGGGAATCATTGCCACCAAGCCCTATGGCGTGACAAACCAGCCAGATTTCCTGAACGGCATGGTAAAGCTGAAAACCTTGCTGGATCCATGGGAGCTGCTGCGCCAGCTCCAGGCCATTGAACAGCAGGCAGGGCGGGAACGGAAGGAACGCTGGGGCCCAAGGACGCTGGATTTGGATCTTATTTTTTATGACGATTGGGTGATAGATACCGAGGAATTGAAGGTTCCCCATCCTGACATGCAGAACCGGGCGTTTGTGCTGCAGCCTTTGGCAGAGCTGGCTCCCCAGTTCCGGCATCCACTGCTCCATCAGACGGTGAGCCAGATGCTGGAACGCGTTTGAAAATATATTCCTATAATTTTCAAACACGCTTTAAGGCGCGGGATGGGCATGGGAACAGGAAGGGTTTGCAGCAAGGAACAGGAAAGAGGTGGGCAAGTGGCAGGAGAACAAGATTTTGCCTATGAAAAAACAGAGAAGGGAATCCGCATTTTGCGGTGCTATGGCGTAAGCAGCACTGTGTCAGTCCCAGGGGAATTGGAGGGGCTTCCGGTGACAGAGCTGGCGGATTACGCCTTTGCAGATGGCATGGAAAATGAGCCGGAAAATACCAGCGGCCTGCCCTGCATCTGCGGGAATGATTTGGAAGAACTGTACCTGCCGGAAAGCATCCGGCGGCTGGGCCGTTACGTGTTTTACAACTGCCTGCAATTCCGGAAATTATCCTGTTACAGCACGGTTTCCTATATGGGGGCCGGCGGGTTTACTGGGTGCGGAAGGCTTTCCCATCTGGAAATGCACCAGAAGGCTGGCCCGTCCTGCCTGCGGGAGCTGCTGCAGGATTTAAAACAGACGGTTTTGGTGGACTGCTATTTGAAGGAAAAAAGCCAAAAGGAAGATTTGGCCTGCCGCCTGGTTTATCCTGAGTTTTTCGAGGAAGCAGTGGAGAATACCCCGGCGAGGATTATTTCCACCCAGACCCATGGCATGGGCATCCAGTACCGGAACACCTTCCGGAATACCCAGATTGTGTTCCCGGAATATGATAAACTGTTTGAAACTGGGAAATATAATATGGATACCGCAGCAATCATAGAAATGGCTGTGGCAAGGCTTTCCTATCCTTATGCCCTGTCGGGCCATGCCAGGGCGGAATACGCCTTGTGGCTGCGGGAACATCTGGAGGAAGGGGCTGCCTATTTTCTGGGGCAGGGGCGGGCAAAAGAGGTGAAATGGCTGGCAGAATCTTTTACAGAAACAAGGGAAGAACTGGAGCTTCTGCTGAAAGCAGCAAACCGGCAGTCCGGCACAGGATTTGTAAGCCTTTTGATGGACGCCCTGCACCGCCGTTTTCCGGCAAAGAAAAAGAAGTTTGCCTTATAGGAAGGATTCCAATGTTTGAAGACGCATTACGAGAAAAAATAGATATCTGCAATGAAATCATACGGGATTCCCAGAATGAGCTTTACCTTAACCTGCGGTTTTTCGACGTCGCCCTCCACAGCCTTGCCCCAGAGCCCTCCATGTCCCTTGGCACTGCGGCCACAGACGGCGTGGTGTACCGCTATAACCCGGAATTTTTAACCAACCAGTACAAAACCAGCAGCGTCCTTGTGAACCGCAGTTACCTCCACAGCATCCTCCACTGCCTGTTTGGCCATATCTGGCACCAGCGGGAGGAAGGGGAGCTGCTTTACTGGAACCTTGCCTGTGACATTGCGGCGGAGTATATTCTGGACGGGCTCCCACTTAGGTGCCTGCGCAATCCCCCAAAGCCTTACCGCCGGGCCGTCTATGACGGGCTGCTGAAAAAGATCCCAGTCATCCATGGGGAAGCCGTGTTCCATCTGCTGGAACAAGCGGAGCCGGATATCCGGACAGTGGCAAGGCTGGTACAGGAATTTACAGTGGACGACCATGGCCTTTGGCAAAAAGGGGATTCCGGGCCGAAATCCCCTATGGAGCAGCAAAACCAATGGAAGGATATCCGGGATAAAATGGAAACGGAGCTGGAAATCTTTTCCAAGGAAGCTGCGGAAGGCTCAAAAGGCCTGAAGGAGCAGCTTCGGGTGGAAAACCGGGAACGGTACGATTACCGGGAGTTTTTGCGGAAATTCTGTGTGCTGAAAGAAGAAATGCAGGTGGACTTGGATAGCTTCGACTATATTTTTTACAATTATGGCATGGAGCTGTATGGGAATATGCCCCTGATTGAGCATCAGGAAACAAGGGAGGTGCAGAGGGTAGAGGATTTTGTGATAGTCATTGACACATCCATGTCCTGCAAGTCTTCCCTGGTGCGGAAATTTTTGGAGGAAACCTACAGCATTTTAAGCCAGTCGGAGTCTTTTGCCCGCAGGTTCTGCATCCACATCATCCAATGTGACGAAAGGGTGCAGTCTGATACCGTGATTGAGGGGCAGGAGCAGCTTGCCGCTTATATGGAGCAGTTTCAGGTGCAGGGCATGGGGGGCACGGATTTCCGCCCAGCCTTTGCATATGTGGACCGGCTGCTGGCGGAAAAGAAATTCCAGAAGCTGCGGGGGCTGATTTATTTTACCGACGGTTATGGGGTATATCCCCTGCGGAAGCCTGTGTATGACACGGCCTTTGTATTTTTCCGTGAGGATTACCAGGATGTGGATGTGCCCCCTTGGGCTATAAAACTGATCTTAGGGGGAGAGGAATTGGAGGGAAAAAGGAAGAAAGAATGAATATCAAACGGACGAAGGAAGAAATCAAAAATACCATGGAAGCCTATTTGAAAAAGGATGCTTACGGGGCTTATGAAATCCCTTCCATCCGCCAGCGGCCCGTGCTGCTGCTTGGGCCTCCCGGCGTGGGGAAGACACAGATCATGGAACAGGTTTCACGGGAGTGCGGCATTGGGCTGGTGGCATACACCATCACCCACCACACAAGGCAGAGCGCCATTGGCCTGCCATTTATTTCCAAAAGGCAGTATGGGGGCAGGGAATTTGCAGTGACGGAGTACACCATGAGCGAGATTGTGTCCTCTATTTATGAAAAAATGGAGCAGACTGGGCTGAAAGAGGGAATCCTTTTTATTGATGAAATCAACTGTGTGTCGGAAACCCTTGCCCCCGCCATGCTGCAGTTCCTCCAATGCAAATCCTTTGGGAACCATAAAATCCCGGAAGGCTGGGTCATCGTTGCAGCAGGGAACCCGCCGGAGTACAATAAGTCTGTCCGGGAATTTGACGTAGTGACTATGGACCGGGTAAAGAAAATCCAGGTGGAGCCGGACTTTGCAGTGTGGAAGGAATACGCCTACCAGCAGGGGATCCATGGGGCGGTGGTTTCTTATTTAAATGCCAGGAAACAGAACTTTTACCAGATGGAAACTACTGTAGACGGCAGGAATTTTGCTACGCCCCGGGGATGGGAGGACTTGTCGGAGTTTATCAAAGCATATGAAAAAATGGGCAAGCCTGTGGACCGGGAAGTGGTTGCCCAGTATATCCAGTTTCCCAAAATTGCGAAGGATTTTGCCAATTATCTGGAGCTGTATGGGAAATACCAGACGGATTACCAGCTAGAGGAAATTTTCCAGGGGCATTTGGATGAAATCCTGCTGAAAAAAATTGCCCATGCCTCCTTTGACGAACGCTTAAGCGTGCTGGGGCTGGTCCTTTCCAGGGTCAACGAGGAACTGAAAGGGGCTGTGCAGTGGGAAGAATATATGGAAATGCTGCAGTCCTGCCTTCTGGGCTTTCAGGAACTGGCGGAAGCTGCAGCTGGGAATATGGATGGGCATCAGCTATTTTCTGCCGTATGCGAAAAGTTAAATGAAGAATATACAATGAAAAAGAAAGCTGAGTTATTAAGCCGGGAAGACGACAAGCAGTACCGGAGGGTTAGTTCCGCCATGGAGGGCTTCCAGCAGGCCCTAAAGCTGGAGCTTCTTGCAGACCCCCAAAAAGCCCTTAAGCGCATCAAGGAATTATTTGGGAAGGAAAACGAGGGATTTGAAAAGCAGCAGGAGTCAGCCGGCCTTGCCTTGGAATATGCATTTGATTTTCTGGAAGGGGCCTTTGGCGCTGGGCAGGAGTTGGTAATGTTCATTACAGAATTAAATTCCAATTATTACAGCGTAAAATTTTTACAGGACTGCGGATGCCAGCGGTATTATCAGTATAACCAGGAATTACTTTTTGATGAAAAGCGCAGGAAACTGCTGGAACGTCTGCAATAAGGAATGGGAATATCTTTTATCAGGGACTTATGAAAAGGAGGCTTTATGGAAAAGAAAACGATATTGTTTGACTTGGACGGGACGCTGGTGGACACGGAGGAAGGGGTAGCCAAAAGCCTGTGCTATGCCATGGACAAGCTTGGGATGGAGCACCCGGACACGGATACCGTCCGGCGGTTTATCGGCCCCTTGCTGCAGGATTCCTTCCAGCGGGAATATGGCTTTACGGAGGAACGTGCGAAAGAAGCAGATTTGATTTTCCGGGAACGCTATGAAACCATTGGCCTGTTTGAGTGCAGCTTGTTCCCCGGGGTGGAGGAAGCCTTAAAAGCTTTAAAAGGAAAGGGCTACCGTATTAGCGTGGCGTCTTCCAAGGAGGAGGAACCCTGCCGCCAGATTTTGGAAAAGTTCCATGTAGCCCAGTATTTTGACTTGATATGCGGGGCAAGGCTTAAGGAGGATATCGGAACAAAAATTGAGGTGCTCCGGGACGCCATGAAACGGCTTGGCATTACAGATAAGGAAGAAGTGGTGTTAATTGGCGACAGCCGTTATGACGCCAGAGGGGCGCAGGAACTGGGCATTGACTGCATCGGGGTTTCCTATGGGTTTGAGGAGGACTTTGGTGAAATGCGCAAGGCCGGGGTAACGGAGATTTTCGATACATTAGAAGAAGTAGTAGCATATTTAGGAAGGAGTGCAGCAAATGAGCATTAGGATTGGAATTTTAGGTTATGGAAATCTGGGGAGGGGTGTAGAATGCGCAGTTCAGCAGAACCCAGATATGGAGCTTGCAGCCGTATTTACCAGAAGGGATCCGAAAACGGTTTCCATACTTACCAAAGAGGCAGCAGTATGCCAGGTTTCCCAAGTGGAAGAATGGAAAGGCAAGATTGACGTGATGATTTTGTGCGGCGGAAGCGCCACAGATTTGCCAGTGCAGACGCCAGAGTATGCAAAATATTTTCATGTGGTGGACAGCTTTGACACCCATGCAAAAATCCCAGAGCATTTTGCAAATGTGGATGCAGCGGCTAAAGCAAACGGGACAGTAGGGATTATTTCCGTGGGATGGGACCCGGGCATGTTTTCCCTGAACCGCATGTATGCCAACGCAGTTTTGCCGGAAGGGAAAGACTACACGTTTTGGGGGAAAGGCGTCAGCCAAGGCCATTCCGACGCCATCCGCCGGGTTCCGGGGGTGAAAAATGCCAAACAGTACACCATTCCGGTAGACAGCGCCCTGCAGTCGGTACGCGCAGGGGAAAACCCAGAACTTACCACAAGGCAGAAGCACACAAGGGAGTGTTTTGTAGTGTTGGAAGAAGGGGCTGACGCGGCGAAAGTGGAAGAAGCCATCAAGTCCATGCCCAATTATTTTGCCGATTATGATACCACAGTGCACGTTATCAGCGAAGAAGAATTGGAGAGGAACCACAGCGGAATCCCACATGGCGGGTTTGTCATCCGTTCCGGGAAGACTGGCTGGGAGCAGGAACACGGCCATGTCATTGAGTACAGCCTGAAGCTGGATTCCAACCCAGAGTTCACCGCCAGCGTGATTGTGGCTTATGCAAGGGCGGCATACCGTCTGGCAAAGGAAGGGCAAAGCGGCTGCAAAACGGTATTTGACATTGCCCCAGCTTACTTAAGCCCAAAGAGCGGGGAGGAACTGCGTAAGGAGTTGCTGTAAATTTGGGGAAGTGCGGCCACGGTAAGGCGGCTGTTTTTCATAAATATACTGTTAATTTTTCCCGGAAACTGCCGATATGTATAACAGCTACGGATGGCATTTATTTCTATAGAATTGGAAATAGGTGCCACTTTTTTATATAGGAAAGAACATGTTATTGTGAAGTTTTAAAGTTTGTGACTTTCCTGTAAGAATAATATGTTTCAGGAATGGAGGAAAAATTATGTTAGGCAGAGTACAAGGCAATTCTACTGGGAATGGGTATTTTACGCAGGCAGTTGCAGAATATGCAAAGCAGGCCAAGCCGCAGGAGGGGCAAAAAGAAAGCTCCTCTGGAAAAGCCATCGGTGAATTTTCAAAGAAGGAATGGGGAAGGCTTTTAGACAAAGTAGACGCTTCCATAGAAGAATATAAGGAAGGTTTAAGAAAGAGGGAAAAAGAAGCTTTAGACAAGAAACAGGAGCAGGAGGAAGCATACATCTTTGGGAAGGGAACTAAGGGGCAGCAGGAGTATGAAGCAACGGTAATGTGGGAAGACACTGTCCGGACCATGCGGTTCCATAAAATAAATCCAGATTCGACTTCTGGAACGGAAGGGGAGAAAGACAAGCTGGAAATTATGGATGCCATATCGGATGAAATCCGGGAAGAAGCCATCCAAAGGCTGATTGGGAAACGCAGCGCCCCCTATTCTGCCCTTGCAGACAAAGATGGGAATGTGATGTATAATGGCGTTACCTTCCAATGCGATTTTGAGAACAACAGGCTGTGCCTTGGGGATGTGTCCAATCCCAACAACTGCCTGAATATCCCTCTGGAAAAGGGCGGGAATTTGGTCGTGAACCGGGACAACATTGATGGGCTGGTTCAGGCAATCGGCATGTTTTCCCCTGCCGATATCAACCGGATTATGCAGGCCATTGCAAAGGATGCAAAGGTGCGCCAGATAAAACTCCAGATTGAGGATGAAACCAGCGGGGAGCGGGTGCTAGAGAAAGAGGATGGCAAAACAGAAGAAAATAAGGCGCTGGGGGAAGAAGAAAAGCCTGCGGGAAATCCAGTGCTGGAAGGCACAGACGGCACGGCAGATGAGGCGCAGGAAGCAGCAGAAGAAAAAAATAACGCCATGCAGGAAGAGAACGAAAAAGAACGGGAAGCCCAGAGGGAAGAAAAAAGGGCAGAAGAATCAAAGGCCAACAAGGAAACTGGCTGGGCATAGAATAAGGAAGGGACCGATGCAATACCATGAGCCAAAAAAGCAATCCGTACAGCAACAGCATTATCTTTAAATCCTGGAATGTCATTTATCCAGTCCTGATTTATTATGTGGTGGCAAACCTGGCAATGTCGCTGCTTGCCATGCTGGTTTCATTTCTGGGGGCAGATTACCAGAAGCAGTACATGGCCTTGCAGACGGCAGTGGCAGCCATATCCATACCTGTAATTTTCCGCTATTACCAGCGTGACAGGAAAGAGCCTACCGCATTTTGGGAGCGCATGGGGGCGGAATTTGCAAAGAAAACCCCCGCCCAGAAATATTTAAACGGGGTGCTGATGTTTTTTGCAGGGGCGGCGGCAGGCATGGCTTTAAACAACGCCATTGCCCTGACTGCATTAGAAGAAATTTCCAAAGGCTATCAGGAGGCGGCAGGGCATTTTTTTGCCGGGGGCATTTTTTTTGAGTTGCTGGGCGCCTGCCTGCTGACTCCGTTTTTGGAAGAACTTCTCTACCGGGGCGTGGCTTATGGAAGGCTATGCGGCTTGATGGCCCTTCCGGGCGGAAATACAGCGGAAGGGAAGAAGCGGGAAAAGCGCAGCCGTATGTTAGCCATGGCGTCTTCGGCCCTTCTGTTTGGCGCCATGCATGGGAACCTTGTGCAGTTCCTTTACGCTGGCATCCTGGGCTTTCTCCTGGCTTGGTTTGTGGAGGAATCCGGCCATTTTTACGGCGCGGTGCTTGCACATATGGGGGCGAACCTGACCGCCGTCCTGCGCATGGAAACCAGCCTGTTTGGCTGGATGGAGCAGACAAGGCCCATATTTCTCGGGGCAACCGCAGCCCTTGCCCTGCTGACGGCGCTTTTGCTGGCAGCCATCCAGTTCCAGAACAGAAGGGGTTCTGCCCATTAAAAATTGCCCCATGGCAGGGGATTTTTGCCATGGGGCAATTTTTTGCGCAAAATCACGGAAAAACAAAAGAATATCATGGTAACAATTGACAGAAAAAGAAACTTTTGTTATATTAAAATTAGTAAAAATATATAGATATCCAGCAGTTTTCAAATGCCATATTTGACAATATTTTGTAAAATTTCAACCAAGAAAAGGAGGTAATTGCTATGTTATTCCAAACCACGACAGAACACGAAGCGCTGCGGGCCAAAATCCGTGCCTTTGCGGAGGAGGAAATAAAGCCCATTGCTTTTTCCTTAGACCAGGGGAACCAATTTCCAGAGGAGGCCGTGAAAAAGCTTGCGGAACTGGGGTTAATGGGAATCCCTTATCCCAAAGAGTACGGAGGGGCAGGGCTTGACGTTACCAGCTATGCCATTGCGGTGGAAGAACTTTCCAGGGTGGACGGCGGTTCCGGCGTTATTTTGTCCGCCCATGTTTCCCTGGGTTCCTTCCCGATTTTTGCATTTGGGAATGAGGAACAGAAGCAGAAATATCTGGTTCCCCTGGCAAAAGGGGAAAAGATTGCCGCATTTGGCCTGACGGAGCCCAACGCAGGCTCGGACGCAGGGGGCACGGAAACTACTGCTTTGGATAAAGGCAGCTATTACCTCTTAAACGGCGGGAAGATTTTCATTACCAACGCGCCCAGGGCGGATACTTATGTGGTATTTGCAGTGACTACGCCGGATATCGGGACCCGGGGGATTTCCGCTTTTATTGTGGAAAAAGGCTGGGATGGCTTTGAATTTGGCGACCATTATGATAAAATGGGCATCCGATCTTCCACAACGGCGGAACTGATTTTCAACGACGTGAAGGTTCCGAAGGAGAATTTATTAGGGAAAGAAGGGGAAGGCTTTAAAATAGCCATGGCTACTTTGGACGGCGGGCGCATTGGGATTGCAGCCCAGGCCCTTGGGATTGCCCAGGGCGCATTTGAGCAGGCGTTGGATTATTCCAAGGAACGTATCCAGTTCGGGAAGCCCATTGCAGCCCAGCAGGGGATTTCCTTTAAGCTGGCGGATATGGCTACCAAGCTGCGCTGCGCCCGGTTCCTGGTGTACTCTGCCGCAGAGCTGAAAGAAGCCCATGATCCTTACGCCATGGAAGCTGCCATGGCAAAAATGTATGCTTCTGACATTGCCCTTGAGGTTACCAATAGCGCTATGCAGATTTTCGGCGGCACTGGTTTCTTAAAAGGCATGGACGTGGAACGGATGTACCGGGATGCTAAAATCACTACGATTTATGAAGGGACAAATGAAATCCAGCGGGTAGTCATCGCTTCCCACCTGATTGGCAGGATGCCAAAAGATTCTAAGGGCGGCGGGAGCCGTTCTGTGTCAAAGAAGCCAGCTCCCATTACCGGGGTGCGCAAAGGCCATATCTTCCGGGACGGAGGCGCAGAGGAGAAGGTAAAAGCGCTGGCGGAAGCCCTGAAAAAGGACGGCCACGACTTTACGGTAGGCATCCCGGCTGACACGCCGATTGCACAGGCGGAACGGGTAGTTTCCGCTGGGAAAGGCATTGGCAGCAAGGAAAATATGAAGCTGATCGAGGACCTTGCCCATGCGGCCGGGGCAGCCATCGGGTCTTCCCGCCCAGTGGCAGAAACCTTGAAATACGTGCCCTTAAGCCGTTACGTGGGGATGTCCGGCCAGAAATTCCGGGGGAACCTCTACATCGCCTGTGGGATTTCCGGGGCAACCCAGCACTTAAAGGGCATCAAGGACGCTTCCACTATTGTGGCAATCAATAAAAATGGAAATGCGCCAATCTTTAAGAACTGCGACTATGGGATTGTGGGGGACGTAAATGAAATCCTGCCCCTGCTGGCCGAAGCCCTGGGCACCGGGGAGAAACAGCCTGCGCCCCCAATGGTGAAAATGAAACGCCCGCCCGTCCCGAAACCAACCCCAATCGGCAAGCGGTATGTCTGCGGGGGGTGTGGCTATGAGTATATCCCGGAGGTTGGGGACGAGGATTCCGGCGCGGCTCCTGGGACGCTGTTCGAAAAACTGCCTTCTGACTGGGTATGCCCGGAATGTGCCGAGAGCAAAGACCAGTTTATAGAAAGTTAAGTCTGCAATTAATAAATTTCGAGCTGTAAATATATGGTTTTGCCGGGGGCGGCGGCAGCGGCGTACCCCGGCGCATAGAAGAAGGAGGAAGATCATATGTATTGTGTACGGAAAGTCACAGACGATTTATACTGGGTAGGCGCTAACGACCACAGGCTCCACCTGTTTGAAAATATCCATCCAATCCCCCATGGCGTAAGCTATAATGCATACTTGCTGCTGGACAAGGAAACTGTCTTGTTTGACACAGTGGACTGGTCTGCATGCCGGCAGCTTTTGGAGAACTTAGACCATGTGCTGGACGGCCGTACGCTGGACTGGCTGGTAGTCAACCATATGGAGCCGGACCATGGGGCTTCGGTGGAAGAAATCCTGCTGCGCTACCCGGATGTGAAAGTGATTTCCACAGAAAAAGCGTTTATGCTGATGCGCCAGTTCGGGTTCCATCCGGATACCCATGAGTGCGTGACTGTCAAGGAAGGGGATACCCACTGCTTTGGGAGCCATACGGTGACTTTTGTGGAAGCCCCCATGGTCCATTGGCCGGAAGCTATGGTGACCTTTGACACCACCAACGGCGTGCTGTTTTCCGCAGATGCCTTCGGCTCATTCATTGCATTGGATGGGAAGCTGTTTGCAGATGAAGTGGATTTTGACCGGGATTGGATTGACGAGGCCCGCCGTTACCTGACAAATATTGTTGGGAAATATGGCCCACATATCCAGCTCCTTTTGAAAAAAGCAGGGGGGATTTTAGACCAGATTAAATATATCTGTCCCTTACACGGCCCGGTATGGCGTGAGAATTTAGGATATTTCGTGGATAAATACGACAAATGGAGCCGTTACGAGCCGGAAGAAAAAGGCGTACTGATAGCCTATGCATCCATGTATGGGAATACGGAAGGGGCTGCGCAGGCTCTTGCCAGCAGGCTTTGCGAGAAGGGCTGCACCAATGTGGCTGTGTATGACGTGTCCAACACCCATGTGTCCTACCTGATTTCAGAAGCCTTCAAGTACAGCCATATTGTGCTGGCTTCGGTAACCTATAACCTTGGGATTTACCCGGTGATGCATAATTTCCTGATGGACATGAAGGCGTTAAACCTCCAGAAACGTACCTTTGCCTTGGTGGAAAATGGCTCTTGGGCCTGCAAGTCCGGGGACTTAATGCAGAAATTTATTGACGAGGAATTAAAGGATATGACAGTGCTGAACGAAAGGTTAAGCATTGCATCCTCCATGGGCGCAGATAAAAATGTGGATTTGGATGCACTGGCAGACGCCATTGTGGACTCTATGAAGGAATAATGTGGAATGTGCCCTGTTGGCCTTATAATAAGGGGCTGTCGCACTAATATAGTTACTTGTTCAAAAGGTCTTGCCGCTTATGCGGCAAAGACAGAATACACAAAATTACTCTGGGGAAGCTAGCTTCCCCAGATATTTTTTGTGAATTTTGTTTGCATTGCTTTTCAATGTAAACCTTTTGAACAAATTTATGTGTTGTAATTTTCGTTAGTGCGACAGCCCCTTGTGCTGCAGCTTACCACAAAGGCAGGCAGCATCAGACCCAACGCTGGAGCGATGCAAGCATATGACCCCGCACGTCCATGTGGTAAAGCTGATCCAGCAGGGAGAGGTCAAAATCATCAATGCTGGATAAGCTTTGTATCTGCCCATGGTCCAGAAGAAGCACAGTGTCTGCAAAGGATAATGCAAGGTTCATGTCATGGAATACTCCCACCACGCAGCGTCCGCCAGCGGCAGACCAAGCTTTTAGGCTTTCAATCAGCTCTACTTGGTAGCGTAGGTCCAGATGGTTGGTGGGCTCGTCCAGCAGGATGGCTTTGGGTTCTTGGGCGAAGGTCCGGGCAAGGAACACGCGCTGTAGCTGCCCGCCGGAAAGCCGTGTCACAAGGTGTTCCCGCAGGACCCATGTGCCGGTCAGGCGCAGGCTTTCCTCCACAGCGCGGCGGTCTGCTGCGCTTTCCCCAGACAGCAGGCCGCTTGCCTGATGGGCGTAGCGGCCCAGCATTACGGCTTCATAAACGGTATAATCAAACGTAGCCGGGGAAAATTGGCTCATCAGAGCCATTTTCTGGGCGCGCTGGCGGATAGGCAGCGTACGCAGGTTGCTGCCCATCAGTTCCATGGAGCCGCTGCTGGGCAATAGGCCTGCTAACGCCCGCAGAAGCGTGGTTTTTCCACAGCCGTTGGGGCCTAAGATGCACAGCTTTTCCCCTTCTTTGACATGGAACGAGATATCCTTGACAATTGGCGGCCCACCATAACCGCAGCTTAAATGTTCAATTCGTAACATAGCAACCTCCAATTCTGCAAAGCCTTCCGCGCTGCAGTTATATCCAATGGGAATTCAATGTTACATGTATAATCCCCAATTCAAAACTGCATGGGAGGAAGGGAACTATATCAGTGCGCATGTCTGCACAGTTATCCCCGGTTTTTGCGCCCTGCAAAAAAGATGTAAAGGAAAAAAGGCGCCCCCAGCAGTGCGGTAATGGCTCCAATGGGAATCTCCCGGGCAGGGACTAAGGTCCGGGCTGCCAAATCGCACAGTACAAGGAACGTGCCGCCAAACAGGGCACTGGCGGGGAGCACTTTCCTATGGGCAGCGCCAAACCAGCGGCGTACAATGTGGGGCGCAATTAGGTCCACAAAGCCGATAATGCCGACGAAAGCCACTGCGGCGCCAGTCAGGGCCGCTATGGCAGCCAGCAGGATGCGTTTGTGCTTGATCAAATCCACCCCCATTGCCTGGGCTGACTCTTCGCCGAAGGTCATCACATCCAGCTCACGGGCATAACATAGGAAAAAGACAAGCCCAAGGGCTGTGGCTATGGCCAATACCCATACGGCATTCCACTCTTTCATGGAAAAGCTGCCTAACAGCCAAAGCTGTACCCGCTCGGCGTAGGATGGCGAACTGGTTGCAAGAAGGTTCATGACAGCATTGCAGAACAAGGAAAACACGGTTCCCACTAGGATGATTGTCACGTTCGACACCCCCCTGTCTAAGCGGGAGGAAAGGAACACTACCAAAAATACAGTGGCTAGGGCAAATCCTAAGCTGACGCTGGGCAATAAAAATGCGCCAAGGCCTGTTGCGGCCAAGCCAAAGGTGATTACGATGGCTGCGCCCAGCCCAGCCCCGGCAGATATGCCAAGGCCAAACGGGGAAGCCAGCGGGTTTTGCAGGATAGATTGGGTTATTGTGCCGCCCATTGCCAGCGCCGCCCCGGTGAGGAACGCCAGTATGACCCGTGGGAGGCGCATGTTCAGCACCATGGCCGGATAGCTGGCAGGCAGGGAATTTGGCAGTGCCGTGCCAAACAGATGGTTTGCGGTGATGGCTAGGATATCCCCGGGAGCCACATACACGCTGCCTATACCGATGCCCAGAAGCAGTGCGGCCACTGCTGCAACAAGCAGCACAACCATTTTTGTCCGGTACTTCATTTTGCCGTGAAATAATCCGGATAAAGAATTTCGGCCATCTGGCGCATGGCTTTTATAATGTTGTGGTTTGGCTGGGAGGAAGCATTGCTGTCGATGCAGTGGACGTTTTTGTCAGCAACGGCAGTAATGCCTGCCCAACCGTCCCGGCTTAGGATTTCCTGCACAGGGTCTTCCATATAGTTTGCATTTGTAAAAATAGCGTCTGGGTTGGCAGCTACAATGGTTTCCCCCTCTATCGTCATCCACCCTTGCTGGTCAGCCAGAATATTCTTGGCACCAATCCATTCTATCATTTCATTGAGGAAAACACCGTTGCCAAAGCTGTACATATTTGGGGCAGGGGCAACTTCAAAGTAGACGCGTTTGCGTTCCTCCTGCGGGATTTTGGCTGCAATATCGGCCAGTTCCTTAAGCTGTGCGTTGAAATCATCTAACAGGGCGCTTCCGGCCTCGGATGCCCCAAGGGCAGTGGCAAGGAATTCCATATCGCTCTTAATGCCGGCAATGTCGTCAGGATTGGGGACGCAGATGACACAGGTTCCTGCATCTGTAAGGGCTTGGTAGGGTGATTCTTGGTCGTAGAGTGTTTCATTTGTGACAAGCAGCAGATCAGGGGCAAGGGCAGCCAGCTGCTCCATGTCCGGGTTGGTAATCTCAAAGGTCGGGACGCCTTCTGGCAGGCCCTCTACGTCGGCGCTGTAGATGTCATAGCCTGTGACTTTATCTCCCATGCCAAGGGCAGTCACGATTTCAGACAAGGAAGGAGCCAGCACGACAATGGAATTTATTTGTTCTGGGACAGTGATTTTGGCTCCGCTGGGGTCTGTCATGGTAAGCTTGCCATCTGCCGCTGCAGTCCCGCTGCCGGGTTCTTCGGCGCTGCCGCCATTTTCCGTAGTATCGCCGTCAGATTTTGCAGTCCCGTTGCCAGGATCTTCGGCGTTGCTGCTGTTTTCTTCAGCGTCTTTGCCGGATTCCTGTGCCTGGCTGTTGCCTTGCGGTTCCTTGCCCGTGCCGCCGCAGGCACATAGGGCTAACATGGTAACAGTGATGAGGATGGAAAGTAATTTCTTTTTCATAATTTGGAGTATCTCCTTTCGTATGTGTGTGGACAGGCATAGCGCCATGACAAGCAAAGGCTATGTTTCCTAAATAGTAAGTGAGTTCCCGGGGGATGTCAACCTGTAAAAATTTGTTTCTGCAATTTTAACTGCAATATTTTGCTGTTTTTCCCAAATAATCGTTTCTAAGTACAGAAGAGTGGGGGATTGATGCAGCAGGATGACAAAAAAGTATCTTTGTGGCAAAAAGGAATTGTGTGGACAGGATTCTTTTGTTATAATGGAAATAACAGTAACGGTTCATATGGGGGAAGGTGCACAGTGCTGTTGCAGGCGCCTGCGGGACGCCAAGAGATGGGATTATGCTGGGAGATGGGTTTTATGTTGAAAGAATCAAAAAAAATATCTGATTATCTTGACATTGGTTTTCTCCAGATGCTGCAGGATAATTGTTCCAAGGCCATGGGGCTGGCCTTTGTCACAGTGGATTACCGGGGATGCCCTATCACGCATTATAGCGGTTTTACCCCCTACTGCCGGTTGGGGCGGAAGCATCAGGGGTTTTTTGAGATGTGCAAGCAATGTGACGCCCATGGCGGGCTTCAGGCTGCAATTACTGGGGAGCCTTATATTTACCGCTGCCATGCGGGGCTGGTGGATTTTGCGCTGCCGCTTTTTTATGATGGCAATTACATGGGATCGCTGATGGGGGGCCAGATCCGCTTAGACCGGGAGGAAAAGGGGGAGCTGGAATGTATCCTGCCGGTGAAGACGGACTGGCGCAAGGACAAGGCCTTGGATGAAGCATACCATGAAACGCAGACAGTTTCTTATGAAAAAATTAAGTCGGCGGTCACGCTGCTGCATGATTTGATTTTGTTTATGATGGAAAATGGCGGGCATGTGGCAGGCACAGGCCCAAATGAAACAGGTTTGGAACCAACGGCGGGAAGGAAATCCCTTTCTAACATGGAATTTTCTTTCCAGAAGCGGGAGCTTACCAGCCTTAAGCAGCAGGGGAGGCTCCGCTATTTTTTCTTTGTAATGAATATTATTTCGCAGCTTGCCGTTCAGGAACATGCCCCAAAGACGGAGGCTATGGTCTATGATTTTGCAGAGATCATGCGCTATGTAACGGAATCAGGCCATGAGATTTCGACGTTGGGGGAGGAATTAAGCTATGTAGGCGCCTTGCTGCGCGTCCAGAAGGCGTGGATGGGGGACACGTTCCGGTACCATATTTCGGTGCCGAAGGAATATTGGGGCGCAAACTGCCCTTATATGGTGCTGGAACCGCTGGTTGGGCTGGCGGTCCAAGGCTGTGAGGCCGGGGAGTCCCATGAAATAGAGATACTTGCCGAGGAAGGGCAGGGGGATGTGCTCATCCAAGTAGTCAGCGATAATGAGGGGATGGCTGTGGAGGGGATGGCTGCCCGGATTGACAGTTCTACGCAGGAGGAGGGATTTTCCCTGCATGATTCGGACCGGAGCCTGAAACGGATTTTTGGAAAGCAATACGGCCTTTCGGCGGGGCCTAGGAAGGACGGGCGCGGTGGGACTATGGCTTGCTTCCGCCTTCCCCTGAAGAAAGAGAGATAGGGACAGGGCAATGTGTTTTTGGTGCCGCATGCTGTGGCATGGGGTTAAGTGGAGAAGGAGGCATGTGGCGTATGGATCAGATTTTAGTATGGAATGAGAACCGGCTGGAACGTGAGATTACCCGCAGCATACTGTCAGAAGGGCTGGAATCGGCGGAGATTATCCTTGCGCCGGAAGCGGACATAGCCTTACGGCTGCTGCGGGAAAAGGAGATGGATTTGCTGATTGCAGATGTGCCCAAATTCGACCTGCGCCATTGCGATATGATGGCGCAGGCCAAGCAGGTGTCGCCAGATACCCCGGTTTTGGTGACTTCCGTTGGCGTCCGCGCTGATATTGCCCCGCATGTCTGGCGGCTGGGCCTGCAGGATTACCTGCTGAAGCCTTGCCGCCCGGCTTGGCTTCTGGCGGCAGTCCGTGCGCTGAAGCGGAATGCTTCAGTTGCGTCGGATGACAAGGAAGAACAGCGGCGGCGGGAGCGGTACTTAAAGCTTTTGGCGGAGCAGATGCGGGCATTTTGTTATAAAAAATGCACAGATGTTGCAAAAGATTACCTTGATTCCCTCTATAAAGATATCCATAATAAAAGTGTAATCCGGTTTCAGGCGCTTCGGTTTGCCGAAGGGCTTGTGCAACTGGGCGACCCTTTGGGCGCTGCTGTCCAGATGCGTCTGGCAGGCATTATGGAGCAGTTCCGGTTCCGGTTCGACCAGCAGGTGCAAAAATATGACACGTATCTTGTGCTGAAAAAGATGCTCAACGTCATTTTTGCAGTGTTCGATGAAGAAGGCAGCTATCAGATTGGCAGCGAGCAGAGGGTGCTCAACTATATAGACCGCAACATCAAGGACGGCATCAGCTTGGACCAGGCTGCGGAGTACGCCAATATGAGCTCCTACTATTTCAGTAGGGTGTTTAAAAAAATCACCGGGGTCAATTTCATTACATATGTGACGGACAGCAAAATTGCAGTTGCCCAAGAGATGCTGGTAGACACAGATTTGCCGGTGCTCAGCATTGCCTATGAGCTTTCCTACAATGAGGCCAATTATTTTAGCAAAGCGTTCAAGCGGAAAGTGGGGATGACGCCTACGGAGTACCGGGAGGCTCATTGCGGCGGGGAGCATTGCCTGTAAGTGTTGGCGGCAGAATGGAGGTTATCATGCAGGAATTCAGTTTCAGTACTAGGATATTTTTCGGGGAGGGCGCATTGGAGCGCCTGCGCCGGGTGGAAGGCCGGAGGGTCCTGATTGTCACGGATCGCTTCATGGTGCAGGTTGGGGCAGTGGAAAAGGTAGTTTCCTATCTGTCAAGGTGTGAAGTCACTGTGTTTGACGGGGTAGTGCCTGACCCGCCCATTGAGGTGGTAGCTGCGGGGGTGGATGCGTTTGCGGAGTGCCAAGCGGAAACCGTAATTGCCGTAGGCGGCGGTTCTACCATTGATGCGGCAAAGGCTATCCGGGCGATTGCCAAGAAAGTCCTCCATGTGGAAACGGACAAGATGGAGTGCTTTGCTGTGCCAACCACGAGTGGCACTGGCTCCGAGGTTACGGATTATGCGGTAATTACAGACAGCGCCCGGGGCGTCAAATATCCGCTGGACAGCCAAGCCCTGCGCCCACCAGTGGCTATCCTTGACCCATACCTTACGGCCAGCGCCCCTTCTTCTGTGACGGCGGATGCGGGCATGGATGTGCTGACACACGCCATTGAGGCTTACGTTTCCACCAATGCCAATGATTTCTCCGATGCCATGTGTGAGAAGGCCATATCCTTGGTATTCCGGTTCCTGCCCTTGGCTTACCAGGACGGCGGGGATTTGCTTGCCAGGACAAAGATGCAGAATGCCTCCTGCATGGCGGGGCTGGCCTTTAATTCTGCCGGCTTAGGCATAAACCACAGCCTTGCCCATGCCATTGGCGGGAAGCTGCATATTGCCCATGGGCGCATTAATGCAATGCTCCTGCCGAAAGTCATGGCATTCAATGCAGATTTGTCCCATGTGGTAGGCGGGGAATATTCCGTTGCAGCAAAAAAATACCAGCGTATTGCAAAAATCATGGACATCCCGGCAGCCAATGTCCGTCTGGGGGTGTCCAACTTAATCCGGGAGATAGAACGGCTGAACCATACGCTGAAAATCCCTGCTACCCTTAAGGCGTGGGGAGCCGATTTGGCAGAAGTCCACAATATGCGCGGGGAGCTGGTAGCAGCCGCCTTAGCAGATGCCACTTACGCCACCAACCCGCGGCGGGCAAGCGAGGAAGATGCCGCAGCCCTGCTGGAGCAGGTGACGGGTTAGCCTTTAGGGGGTGCCATATGAAATTTGCGATGTCATACAGTTGCGGGAAGGACAGCACCTTAGCCCTCCATAAAATGCTGGAGCAGGGGCATGAGCCAGTATGCTTGGTGGTTATGGTAAATGAAGCCGCTGGCCGTTCGTATTTCCACGGCGCAGATGATAGCATGCTGGAACGCTACGGGAAGGCCTTGGCTCTTCCCATGGTCACCTGCCCGGCAGTGGGGGAGGATTACCAGCAAGCCTTTGAGGCAGGGCTGGCAAAGGCCAAATCCATGGGGGCAGAAGGAGCCTGCTTCGGCGACATTGATATTGAAAAGAACCGGCAGTGGGAGGAAGCGCGCTGCAAAGCAGCCAGGCTTCTTCCATGTTTCCCGCTGTGGCAGCGGGGCCGGGAAGAAATTGTCTACGAACTGATCCGGCTTAACTATCAATGCCTGGTGAAAAGCATCGACCGGACAGTCCTGCCCATGTCCCTTCTGGGGGCAGTCCTCAATGAATCGTCTGTTGCAGCCTTAAAGGCGGCAGGCATTGACATCTGTGGGGAGAATGGGGAATACCACACCCTGGTTACCGATGGCCCAATCTTTCAGGAACCGTTGCATTTTAAGGTTGGGGATAAGCTTGTATTCGGGGATTATGCAGTGGCAGACATTCAATAGGCAAAGCCCATGCTTGGTTCAATTTTTGTATCAGCCATGGGCTTTTTTTGTCTTATAGGAAAGACCGTGTTACTGTGAAGTGTTAAAGTCCATGACTTTCCTATAAGATAAAAGCCCTCCGGGCAGGATGCGCACTTGCACGTAAGGTTGATGTCGCTTAGGCGACCGTGCTCGGCGCGCAAAGTGTTCAAACCCCTCAAGATTGAGGAGTAGGGGAGTTGATGTGGGCTTGCCCACTTTGTTCC
>ERZ778516.152-NODE-152-length-58873-cov-13.628022_pt1 | contig 58873 bp, 51 predicted proteins | sample MGYA00510342_ERZ778516 | MGnify/ENA primary metagenome ERZ778516 (study PRJEB29527, sample SAMN07138961) | mouse gut metagenome | material: feces | host: mouse | place: China:Nanjing | collected 2016-01-25 ...
ATAAAAATATATTATATAAAAAAACAATATGTAAAAAATAATAATGGCATATAATGTATGTAATACATTAATAATATTCTATATAAATTAAAACTGCCTTTAATGTAGCAACAAAAACAACTGGCTGCTGCCAGAAATACCAGGCAACAGCCAGTTAAACAATTTATTAAAAATGGGAACATTATTATAAAAACAATACAGGAATATGGTTAACCAGACAAACCATATTCTTTTAACAACTGTTTTAAATAATTGTTATCAGTTGTTACTTTTGAAATATCAGCTATCCTTCCATCCTCTGCAAGTTTAATAGAAAGCCTGGCCATAATTTCCACCCCTTCACCATATCCATCTTCTCTTGCTTCTGCTCTTTACTCTGCAACCTCTGAAAAATAAACCGCCATATCTTCCATCTCCTTTTTATCTTTATTATCCATTAAATCAAATTCTATTCCATGCTTCTTAAATCTTTTGTCTCTAAATTTTCCAGTAAACATCAAAGAAATAAATTCTACAACAGAATCCATCCCGTCTTGTACTATTTTCTTTGATAAAATATCTTTATCTATACATATAAAGTATAAATTTAATAATTCAGTTACTGTATCCATTTTAATGGCATTCTTTGAATTAACATCTATTTGTTAGGAACTCACATTATTTAATTTATACTTCAACACCTTATTTGCTAAATTATCAGAATAGCTCAGCAAAGTAATCAAAACCATGCCTCTATCCCAAGACTTTCTATATAACTGCAAAGTTCTTCTGCCATTTCTTCTGCTTCTGGTATCCTCAAGTGCCCTGGTGTTCCATATCCATTACGTATAAAAAGATAGTGTGAAATCCTTTTATCATTTATCTGGTTTACCACCTCATCTATAGCATTATCCCATGCAATATCATGTTCTAAAAGAGTTGTACAACAAATAATATACGCTTCTGGATATTTTACCCGTAACCCATTCAAAAAAGCTTTATAATGTTCCCTCCAGGTATCTGCCATCTGCCCGTTATAATCCTCTTTCATATAATCATATGGATGGCTGTCGTTTTGTCCAAATGCAACAATAACTACATCAGGTGTATACTGTGTAAAATCCCATTCCATAATTTTGCCCAAAGCTTTATTATAGTGGATTTTATCCCATGCAGTTTCCATGCCAGTCTGGTCTGGCTCATTAAACCAGCCAGTTTTATCCATTAATGCAATCCCGCCCTGTGCAATATCATGCAGCTGTGCATTTAATCTTCTTGCAGTTATCCATGCATAAGAATACCAGCTGTTTGAATAACCACCATTATGTTCTGGGTCTTCCTTGCCTGTAAAATCTACAGCTTCTGAAATTTCACCTGCCGAAACAGAATCACCATAAACTTCTATTTTTCTTGATGGTTTTGCAGGCATATCAAGAAGCCTTCCACTGTCATCAATTTCAATTTTAATAATAGTTATTTCATGGCATGCATCCTGCCTCTTAAAAAATAATACTTCATGTTCATTATCTTCTGATGGTTCTACCTTAATGTCTAATGTAATACTTCCTTCCTTTGGAAGCAAAAGTGATAACTGCTTTCCGTCAATAATACATCCAAGATAATTATCCCAGTATGCATTGTTATTTTTCACGCAAATCTTTAATATATTTCCAGTAAACCTCATTCCTAAAGAAGTGCAAGGAAAAACAAAAACTGGTTCTTCTGGGTTGCTCCAGTCAATTCTTCCACTATATAAAAGTTTTTTATTATCAGGTTTTATTATCATTATTTTCTATCCTCCATAATTTATAATAATACAAATGACTACAATTTATTTATATAAAAACAGATTTTGTATATATTGCCTTTTGTTATAAAATACCAGATTTATTCTGCTTTTATGCCAGTAACAGAATTTACTCCATAATAACCTGCCATTGCCTGGTTAATCCAGTAACTGCTGTCTTCCGAAATATCAGCAAGACTGCTTAAGGCATCATGTCCAGACCGCAATGGGTACTTATAAGAAATTACTGGCACAGATATATCCATATTTCCCGCTTCTTTCTGTTCTATAATATATTTCTCTCTCTGTAGTGACTGTTTATGTAATTCATATGAACAAATTGCTGTATCTGCTATTGAAACCACACAAAAGATACAGCCACATACAGTTATTATAAATGAAATATCCTTAATTACACCAGCTCTTTTTTCTTCTGCTGGTTTATCCAGATTTGCAAAAAATATTCCAGCAGATGTTACTCCATATACTGCAGAAATAAACCATGCCCGTTCTGGAATAGAAGGAGCAGCAATAAGACAAACTGCAGATAAAATTGATGATATATAATAAAAATACGACTGGATTTCTTCATTATGTTTTATATAAATTATTTTTTTATATTTCAGTAACCAAAATATTAACATAACAGTAAAAATACCAAGTCCAAAAAACACCCAGTAATATCCTGTAATAAAACATTTAAATAAAAAACTTAAATTACTTCTGTTGTCTTCTATACCTGCCCTCGCAGAATTGCCAGGTGAAAAAAATAATATACAATATCCAGCAATACAGCCCAAATACAATGTTGTAACCATTGGGTTTAAAACTATTTTATTCTTTATAAAAACCACCATATATAATGTTAAAATTATAATCATCCCTGCACTTATATTTTCCATGCCACAGCCTGCAATAATCCCTAATATAAGTGCTGGCAATATCCATAATATACATTTAAAACATTGTCCTTTTTCAAAACTATATTTTCTGAACACTAATAATACTATAAGGTCAAAAACAGCTGGATATAAATAATTAGCTGAGCCTGATGTCCAGAACATTATCTGTCCATAATCAGGAATAAATATCCACAAAAAAATATTAATTAATATAAATAACTTTAAATCTGGTTTTTTCCCAAAATTAGATATTTTATATATAAGGTAAACTAAAAAAATATAAGCAGCAGAATTTATTAAATCAAAAACTACTGGAGGAATAATGTTAAAAACTACCATAAAGGTATATCCCATTACCCTTCCGCTCCATGAATAAATCCTCTTAATAACTGCCAGAATGTTTTTAATACATTATCCCCTCCATCTGGAAAGTTTTTTAAATACCCTCTATAATAAAAGTCATCTGCAACTGCTGGTGTCAGGTAATTAATAATAAAAAATGCTATAAATATTACTAATATACTGGCAATCCACAGCCCTCCACTTCTTATAAACTGTATATTTTTAGATATGGTTTCTTTATTATCTTCTTTCATTTTCCAGCTTTTGGCAGGTAAAATCCCTGTTCTCCTTTTTATATAATAAATACATTTCTCTATACATTTGCGAATGACATTTCAAGCTCTTTTATAAACCTGTCTGTAGTATTTCTTTTATCAAATTTTCTTGCAATATCTTCTGCCTCTTTATAATAATACTTTGACATACTTTTGATATTATATATATTTTCTTCATTATATAAAGGAAATCTCCTGTCAAGTTCCAGTCTGACAGTATCCCTGCTTCTTTCCGTTTCTAAGCCTTTAAAGAAACATGCAGCATCTTTAAAATTATAATATCTGTCATACTGGTTATTTTCTTCCTGCCACTCTTTCCAATGTTTTTTATAAATGCGCAATCCCCTTCCTGGCTTGATATGTACATAAGCACACATAAATGACGCATACTTATTATATGCATTTATCTGGCTTCCAGAATGTTCCATCAAATATGTTATTTCTGCTGCTTTCTCATAATCACCATGTAAAATATAATATTTAAGATAACTTCTTCTTAGTTTAAGAATAGAATCAGACCATCTGCTGTTACACCTGTAAGTACCATCATAAACTTTTTCTGCTAATTTATCTGCTTTATCCTTTTCATTATTTAAAAGATAATATTTTATCTCACCAGTAATAGCACACGCTACACAGTCATATGCTTCTGCTGGTACTTTCTTAAGCTTGTCCAGAAACTTTGCTGCATTATCCAAATCACCCGTTTCAAGATAAAGGTCAAAGAACATATGGTAAGCTTCCCTGGCAGTACGTCCATATGCAAGCCAGCGTTTCATAAAATCATTGTGGAAATTTATACAGTCCTCCATTGGAATCTGGTAAAAACTTGTGCATACATCAAGCAAATCTTTATATGTATTAAGTATATTTAAAATATTATCACGGTCTCCCGCAAACTTTACAGGTCTTGTTTCTGGATATCTGTCCATAATTGCAAGAAGTTCTGGATATACTGTAACTACTTCTAATTCATCTACAAACCAGTAAGACTCATCACATAATTCTTCACGGAAAAACATCATATATGGAATATCATTATTTAAGTCTGCCTGGTTAATTGCACTTCGTATTGCACCAGCCCTTGCCTTTCCATGTGCAATCCTTCTGTAATTATGCACTAATGTTTCAGGGTCATATCCATTATTATACATTAAAATCCTCCTTTATTAACTTGTACTATCAGGCATTTGCAAATGACTTCCCAAGCTAGATTCAGTCCATTCCCTTTTCCATAAGTGATAATATATTTCTGTTTAAAATTCCAAGTTCATTGTGGTGCAATGGAAATCCACCAATCTGCATTGCCTGTATATATAATATTTCTACAAGAAGCTTAATATCCTGTTCATTTTCCTGTTGGGACAGCCTTTTTACCAATGGGTTCTCATAATTAAAATAAAGGATTGCTGCTGTATCATCACCAAGGTCTTCTGCAAATGCATCAAGCATATTATGGAACATTGAATCTGCGCTGGCACGTGCTGACATAATTTGTCTTTTAAATAAAGCCTTTTCATCAATAAGGTAAAATACTGGCTGGTTTGCTGGAGGGAAACGCTTTATCTCTGCACGGCAGTCATATTGTTTTAAAATACGGTCTGCATATCTTATAAAGTCAAATGTTTCATCCTGGTCATCAGGTGACAGGTCTTTCATTAAATCTTCTATATTCCAATCCTCTACTGCCATTACTTCAATATCATATACTTCTCCCAGCTGTCTTAAAATATCATATGAATACACATATGAAACATTTATAAGCATTTTATCCTGTGCAAAAAATAATTGTGAAAGCTGTTTATATTTAGATTCTGTAGGTGCATATATCAATGGTTCATTACTTGTCCTTAAAGTATATCCTGTACACATGCCTCTTGTTGTTTCAAATTCACACTGGTCTGCTATAATTTTAAAAAGTTTTGGGGATACAAGTGCAAGTGACATAAGTGACATCCTGTGTATTGAAAAGAACCTGTCAAACACTTCTGGCGTAGTTTCAGCCATTTCCTGTATATACTCTATCAGGCTGTCTTCTATAGACTCCCTTGCCTTTGATAATACTTCATCAATATAAAAACCTTCCCTTGAAGCAGTAGGGCGTAAATCCATAGCATTTACTATACATTTTGTAAAAACAGCCCAGTCTGGTATAAGGTTTTCCCCTTTTTCTGTAAGCAGCATATTTTTCAGGTAAATACGGTGTCCATTCTTTGCTGTAGGCTGTACTGCATAATTTACAATATAAGCCACACCTGATACATTGCCTTCTTCTGAATGGAATGGTACACAGTCAAAGAACTGCTGCCTTGTAGTATCTGCCATATCAGTCCCAGGTTCTGCAAACATCATATTTCCAAAAAGCATAAGTTCATTTTTATTTGTTTCCCTGCCTTCCCAAGGAAGATATACAGGGTTTATCTGCTCTTCCTGGCCATTCTGCCTTATTATAATTGGAAAAGGAAGTAACATTCCATAATAAATAACCAGTCTTTTTATAGTATCCTTTGTAAAATAATCTTCCTGGCCTGGTTTTGCAGACAATACAACCTGTGTGCCAGGGCTATCATTAAAGAAAGCAGCATCCTCACAGTTTGTTCCATGGTTAATTATATTATATGTACCATCTGGCTTGCCTCTCCACTCAAGTACAGGTGCATCTGGAGCACTGCATGATTTTGTATACATCCTTATTTCATCAGATACCATAAAACATGACAGCAGGCCAATTCCAAACCTGCCTATATAATCAGTGTGTATCCTGCCATTAGTTAAATTCCTTTTAGAGGATTCACCAATAATAGCAAGAAACTGGTGGATTTCAGCTTCTGTAAGCCCAAGCCCGTTATCTGTAAAAACCAGCCTGCTTCCTTCTTCTATATCAAGTGTAATACACCCGTCTGTGTCTATCCCTTTATTTTTTCTTGCGTTAATTGCATCAACACCATTTTGTAAAAGTTCCCTGATATATACATTAGGGCTGCTGTAAAGATGGTCAGATAAAATCTCAATCATGCCACCTAAATTAACTTTAAAACGAAAATCTTCCATTATTATGTATACTCCTTATTTCTATAATTTTATAACAATTCCTGCAGGCAGCTTATGCCTGTCTGTTAGCAATTTCTAATGATTTATTTAATTTTTTTATATAACTGTCTGCATTATTTCTCTTATCAAACTTTCTGGCAATATCTTCTGCTTTATTATAATAATAATTATATAAATCTTCTATATTATAGCTTTTGTCCTCATTATATAATGGGAAAGAATTATCTAAATCAAGCTTTGCCGTTTCCTTGCCGCCAAGTTTAATAACATGCCAGAAGCAGCAAGTATTCATCATTGACTCAAACAAATCCTGTGGTGTACGCCAGTCTTCTAATGTCCTCCAGTACTTTTTATATACCCTTAATGCCCTGCCTGGTTTTGTATGTGCATAACAGTTTATAATATTACCCCATATCTGGAATTCTTTTTTATCACTAATCCTGCGTTCAAGTATAAGTGCTATTTCTGTTGCCTTTTCAAATTCACAGTTATCCATATAATAATCAAAAAATAAAATCTTCATTCTAAGCCATGCAGACCAGTGGTCACCACATGTAAGCCTGAAATCTTCAATATCTGCTGAAAGTTTTGCTGCTTTTCTAAAATTACCATTTTTCAGATAAAATTCTATCTCTGTATTTCTTTCACATGCATGGCAGTCACTATTTCCATCCCTTGGTATTCTTTCAAAATTATGGAAAGCTTTATCTGCCTTTTCCTTATCCCAGTCATAAAAATAATAAAATGCCTTGTAATATGGCCTTAAATTATAACCATAGCTTTGGGAACGCTTCTTAAAGTCTTCAAAAAATTTAATGCAGTCTTCCATTGGAATCTGGTAAAAGCTGGCACATTCTTCAACTACCCATTTATAAATCCATAATATATGGTCCAAAGCATTTTTATATCCAGCATCAAACTGTGTAGAAGGTATATCTGGATGTCTGTCTATTATTGATAACATCTCTGGAAATACCACCATCATTTCCATAGTATTGCCATAAAAACATGACTCAGCACATATCTCTTCACGGAAATATATCATAAATGGCAAATCATTGTTCTGGTCTGCCATCTCTATTGCTTGTCTTATAGCATCTGACTTGGCTTTTCCATGTGGAATTTCATTATAATGGTTCTTTATTTCTTCTGGGTTATAATCCATCTTATCCCTCCATTTTTATTTATTTCCAGATGCCCGTCGCTGTACTGGCAGCTGGCTATAAATACCATTTTAACATCTTTATTATACAATGTCTAACTTTTCACTTAATTCGTCCATATAGCTGCTGGCATTGTTTCTTTTATCAAATTTTATGGCAATATCTTCTGCCCTTTTATAATAATACTCAAATAAATCCTGTATTTTATAAACCTTTTCTTGATTGTACAATGGAAAAGAAGAATCAAACCCAATTTTTACAGTGTCTTTGTTACTTTCTTTTATGTATTTTTTCCAGAAACAACATATGTTGGAGACTTCATCAAATTCATCTGACGGGTTTGTGCTCTCCTGCCATCTTTTCCAATATTTTTTAAATATCCTTAATGCCCTGCCTGGCCTGGTAAATGCATAACATCTTAAAATCTCATCCCATGGCTGGCCTTCTGTTTTCTGGTTCATATTATGTTCAAGCAGATACGCTATTTCATCTGCTTCTTCATAATACCCTTTATCAATGTAATATCCCATAAAACTTTTTTTCATCCTTATCCATGCAGAATTGTCATTACCACATCTTAACTTAAAATTCTCAATATCTTCTGATAATTCCCTGGCTTTTCCAAAATTATCCTTATCCAGGTAAAAACTTATCTCTGTATTTCTGTCACATGCACGGCAGTTGCTGTTTCCATCTCTTGGGATTTTCTCATAATTATAGTAAGCCTCGTCTGATTTTTCATCATCAAAGTGGTAAAATCCATATAATAACCTGTAATATGGTTTTAAATTAAATCCATATCCAAGTGAACGTCTTTTAAAATCTTCAAAAAATTCCATACAGTCTTCCATTGGAATCTGGTAAAATGAAGAACACTGTCCAACTACCCATTTATATACCCATAATATATGCTCAAGCGCATTTTTAAAATTAGTATCAAACTGCGTAGACGGGGCATCAGGATACCTGTCTGAAAGCTTTAAAATATCTGGAAATATTACCATCATTTCCATGTTATTGCCATAAAAACATGATTCTTCACATAAATCTTCACGGAAATATATCATAAATGGTATATCATTGTTCTGGTCTGCCATTTCTATTGCACTTTTTATAGCAGCAAGCCTTGTCTTGCCATGTGGTATTCCATCATAAAATTTCTTAAGTTCTTCTGGTCTGTATTCATTTCCCATAAACTATTTATCCTCCATACTGCAACTTTTGTTATTATTTATGGTATGGCTCACCATTTATTATCCTGTAAGCCCTGTACACCTGTTCTAATAATATAACACGCATAAGCTGGTGTGGAAATGTCATTAGTGAAAAGCTTATTTCTTCATCAGCCATTTCAAGTATACTGCTGTCAAGCCCTGTTGAACCTCCTATAATAAATATAATATGGCTTATTCCTCTTATACCAAGTTTGTCCAGCTTATCCGCAAAACCCTCTGATGGCATCTGTTTCCCATTAATTGCAAGTGCAATTACATAAGCATCATCTTTTATGTATTTCTTAAGTCTTCCTGCTTCTTTTGCACGTATTATATTACCTTCATTAGTGCTTGCATTATCAGGTGTTTTTTCATCTGCAGTTTCTATTATTTCCAGTTTACAATACCTGCCCAGGCGTTTGCTATATTCCTGGACTGCACTTGTAAAGTATTGTTCTTTTAATTTCCCTACTGCCAGTATTGTTATTTTCATCTGTCCGTTTATACCTTTCCTGCCAATTCCCTGCTTTCTATTCTTGTACTGCTACTGTCTGCACATCCGCAGTCAAGTGCAAGGCTTATACAGAGTGCCTTGTCTATCCTGTCAAGTATTTCATTGTCAAGGTGGCACACCCTTTCACGCAGCCTTGATTTATCGATTGTCCTTATCTGTTCAAGTAAGATTACAGAATCTTTGATTATATCATATTTTTTAACTTCCAGTGCTACATGTGTAGGAAGTTTTGCCTTGTTCATTTTTGAAGTTATTGCAGCACATATTACTGTAGGGCTGTGCCTGTTGCCCATATCATTCTGTATAATAAGCACCGGCCTTATGCCTCCCTGTTCAGAGCCCACTACTGGCCTTAAATCAGCAAAAAATATATCACCACGTCTAATATTCAAAACGTCCACGCTCCATTTCACTATTTTAGAGAAGCCAAAACCGTTTTCTACCGGCCAAAAATATGTATTTTAAATCTTCTCCTTCCTATCCTTTCCATATTTTAAGAGAAGTATTCGCATACGTTAATATTTTCTTCATATAATTAAGAATACGGAAGCTTGGACATGCATTAATTTAATATACTGGATAATAATCCTTTGTCCCTGTTATTTTCCCATTGTGGTAATATACCCTTGGAACACGTTTTCCTATATTGCAGACAAATTCATAATTAAATGAATATGCCATTCCAGCAACTTCTTCTATGGAAATATACTCATCACAATCACGCCCTGCGAGGGTAACAATATCCCCTTCTTTAACACCTTCAATATTTGTTACATCAACCATAAACTGGTCCATACAGACCCTGCCTATAATTTTTGCACTCTGCCCATGTACCAGTACACGTCCTTTACCCGATAATGCCCTTGGATATCCGTCTGCATAACCAACAGGTATTGTTGCAACAACTGTCCTGCCTGTTGTTGTATATGTCCCACCATATCCTATTTCTTCTCCTGCACCAATAGTCTTAACAAATGAAATATGTGCCTTTAACTCCATTGCTGGTATAAGTGCCAGACGGAATTTATCAACTTCTTCTGAAGGATACATGCCATAGACAGATATCCCGTCACGTACCATGTCAAGGCCTGTTTCCTGCATTTCTATTATTGCTGCGCTGTTTGCGGCATGTTTTAATGGAAGTTTTATTCCTGCTGCTTCAATACGTTTTGTAAACAATATAAAACGCTCAAACTGTATTTTTGCTTTGGTTTTGTCCTTTTCATCCATCCTTGCAAAATGTGTAAAGCAGCCATCAATTAAAATTCCAGGCAGTGCAGCAATCTGTTTTATAATGTCCAGGCTTTCATTATCCTGTTTAAACCCGATACGGTTCATGCCTGTATCAAGTGCAATATGTATATGTGCTTTTTTGCCAAGTTTTACTGCTGTTTCTGAAATCTTCTGTGCCATATCAAGCTGGAATACAGCAGTTGTTATATTGTAATTTATCATTGGTTCATATAATGGTGCAGGTGTAAACCCTAATATTAGTATATCTTTTGTAAAACCTGCCTGGCGCAGTTCAATTCCTTCTTCAAGTATTGCAACTCCATAAGCATCAACTATGCTGTCAATTACAGAGGCTGTTTCTATAGCTCCATGCCCATAACCATCTGCTTTAACAATAGCCATTATCTTAGTACCTGGTTTTAATAGTTTCTTTGCATTGGCAACATTCTGGTAAATTGCATCCAGGTTGATATTTGCCTGTACCCTGTAGTATTCTTTTATATTTCCCTTTTCTTTATCTTTCATATCTTTACCTGTCTTTTATTAAATATTTTATAGATTATTGACTCTGGCAATTCCAAAATTTTACCAACCAGAAGCCATGTTGCACATGGCTTTGCACGCAGTGCGCTTGGATGGGATGCGCAGTGGTGCATAAAACCGCAAATGCTTAATAGAAACAAAAGTTTCTATATAAGCATTGAATACCAGCTTTAAACACCAGCGCCCCCCAAACAGCTGCCTTTTGGTAAAATGTCTGGAATTTGCCAGAGTAATATATGCTGTTTCAACATACTCTATTGTATACTGTTTTATCAGAATGGCAGTACATATGGCAGTTCTTCTATAATGTCAGAGGCAACCATTGAATTTCTGCTTTTATTTCTGGTATATGATTCTGCTGCGAGCCCATGCACAAATACAGCAAGTGCTGCTGCATCAATCCCCTCCATGCCCTGTGCCAGAAGGCCTGCTGCCATGCCACAGAGTACATCACCTGAACCGCCTGTAGATAGTGCATTATTACCTGTTGTATTAATATAAATTTTCTTTCCATCTGATACAACAGTTCTTGCATCTTTTAGAACAACTGTACATCCATCTTTATGGCATGATGCATATTCTATTATATTCTCTTGTATATCCTGGACCTGCGCACCTGTCAGCCTGCTCATTTCCTTTAAATGCGGCGTAATTATAAAATTACTTCCAAGCCCGTATTTATCATATCCACTTTTTACAAGACGAAGCATCGGCAGTATATTAATTGCATCCGCATCCATTACAACGGGTTTATCTTTTATCTTTAATACTTCTGATACAAGCCTGCTGGCACTGTTATCCGTGCCAATACCTGGTCCTATCGCAATTACATCTGCCCAGTTTATATCATCTATTATGCCATTTTCATATGAACCTGTTATTGCTTCTGGAAGCTTTATTTTTAATATATCTGTATTCTGTTCTGCTGTTGCAATCTTTACAAGCCCGCAGCCCATACGGTATGCTGCCTTTGCCGCAAGGAAACATGCCCCGCTCATTCCTTTAGAGCCTGCAATTACAAGCACTTTTCCAAAACTGCCTTTATTAGTGCGTGCCATACGTTCAGGCACAAGTTTTTCTATATCAGTTTTATTATAAGTATAAGCACCTGGAGCTGCTTTTTGTACTGCAATATCTGGAAAGCCTATATCTTCTGTTATAACTTTGCCGCTATAAAGCGCACCTGGAAACATTATTATACCTCTTTTGTTAAAACCAAATGTCACTGTATATTCTGCTTTAACAGCACACCCACAGACTTTTCCATTGTCTGCGTTTATCCCTGATGGTATATCTGTAGCGATAACTACAGAATGTTGTGAATTAATCCAGTGTATCCATTCTGCATATACCCCTTCAATATCCCTTGACAGGCCTGTTCCAAAAAGTGCATCTATAATAACAGTATATTCATTATCCTCTGGCTTTGTGATAAACCTTATACCAAGCTTCTCTGCTATCTGCACTTGTATCCGCATTTCTTCTGACATCTTTTCCTTGCTGCCTGCAAGCAGGATATCTGTACTATATCCCTGCCCATTAAGCAGCCTTGCAGCAGCTGCCCCGTCACCACCATTATTTCCCGTTCCACATACAGCAAGTATACGTGGCTTACTGTTTATACCATTACAATTTAATTGTACATATTTCCCACATGCATCTGACGCACAGCGTGCAAGTGCCATTGCAGCTTTTTCCATAAGCACAACAGATGGTATCCCTATTTCATGTATTGATATTCTGTCAATTTTTGCTGCTTCTGCCGCATTTACAATATATTCCACAATAATCCCTCTTTCTGCCAGGCATCATTTTAATACTTTATCTCCAAGTTTTATAAATCTTTTTTACTTACTCCTTGCATCTTTCAGCTATAACATAGGCAATAGCACTTTCTTTAGTATCACTTAATGAAATATGGATTTTATCTATACCAAGCTTGTCTGAAACTTCTTTTGCCTTTCCATAAAGATTTACATATGGAGCTCCTTTTTCGTTGCGGAGAATTTCAATATCAGATGGAAGTATGCCTGTAAAGCCTGTACCAAATGCTTTCACCACTGCTTCTTTACCTGCAAAATTACAAGCTGCACTGCGTTTTCTTTTTTCTATAAGTTTCTGTTCGCTATCTGTATAGCATTTATTTAAAAAGGATACTTTCTGCACTGCTTTAAGTATCCTTCCTACATCAGCTATATCAGTCCCTATACCAATAATTCTGCCCATTATCTGTACCTGTCTTACTTGTTTTCAATATTTCCCTTCCATACATGGTGGTCCCTGTCAAATATTTCTACAGTTTTTGCCCCTAACAGGTTATGCATATATTTATACATCTGTGTATTCCGCATCTCCATATCCTGCTTTTCAAGGATTTTATCCTTAAGCTGGTTCCTTGTTTCCCTTATCCACTCTTCAAGTGCCTCAATCTGCCTTGTATTGTAAGTAAGTTCATCATAACATACCTTCATGGCTTCAACAAGCAGCTCTTTATTAGCAGATTGTATCTGGGCAGGTATCTGCTTCTGGTTTTCCTCTGCTTCAGTGATTTTATCATTAAGTTCTGCCATAAGCTTCTGGTTCTTTTCCTGTTTTCTTGCTTTAAGGAAACCTCCAGGCTCACTTCCATCAGTCATATTATTCACTATATTATCCATAATAACCTTTTTTGCCTTCTCGTATTCCTTTATGTCATTAGAAGTCTGCCCCTGTTCTTTTATAAGGTCACTTAACCGCTTTTCACGCCTTCTTATCCCGTCTGTCTTGCGGTGTTCTGGAAAAAGTTCATGCCAGTCTGGATCCAGCACAAGTAAAGGTACTTTTTTATTTCTTAGTGCCTGCATATATGTATAATCTGTATTTTCCCCTTGTTTTTTCTTTTTGCCACGCATGTAACCCCTCCTCGTTTTTATTCAAAAATACTACCTGCTATACGCCAGATGTTATATCTATATTATATTGCGGCTTTTATTATAAGTCAATTAATCATATTATTTCTTTGGTTATACAATAAATATGTTATTATCCAAAGCCAGTAAAGATAACTATAAACTACCTATGGCGTGTTTGAAAATTAAAATTACACAAAGATACTCTGGTAAAATTTTGGAATTGCCAGAACCACATAACTTGTGAAATATTTAATTTTCAAACACGTCCTGGGAACATGATTATATAAGTGTCTGTATATGGTATGTTGCGGCTTCTTCTGTTTCCTTATCTGCATTTACAGTTACAGAAAACTTATATTCTTTTAACATTGGTATATCACTTGCAGAATTCCCAAACACTGCTATTTTATCTGGTAAATACCCCATCTCACTACATATATACCCTACACCCTCTTTTTTGCCTGCCATCTTATCTACTATCTGTATACATCCATCCTCAAATATAATATTTACATTTTCCAAAGGATTATAAAAACTGTCTGTAAGACCAATATTAAACGCTGCCTGCTTTATTAAGTTGTCCATATTTTTATATTTATTAAATGAAAGGGTAATTTTATATATAACATTGTTATGTCTTTCTCTATAAATATGCACAAAATATCCATATTTGCCTGCATTTTCTTTTATTATACCAAGTTTTGCAGTTTCTAATGGAAAGACTTTCTTATATTTCCTTGCAAATATCCTGCACATTCCCCCTTGCGCAAATACCCCGCCTTGTATTATATCCTTTACTTTGCTTACTTTATGCATTGCAGTATTATATGGAAGTGATGTCGCAAGAAATATACTGCTATGCATAGAAAGCCTTCTTAACATCTGTGCTGTTTCATCAGTAATCTGTTTACTATTTCCTGTTATAAGAGTTCCATCTATATCAAAAAATACTGCATCTGGATAAACAGGGATACGGAATGACGGATACCTTCCAAAGAAAACCATTTCTGGCAGAGACTGGTTACAATAAGACAGATAACAGCTGCAAGTTTTCCTTGTACATACACTAGAAGCAGATGGTGAACAAATATTACAGCGTTTAGCAGTTCCGCCAGCTTCAATAAAACAACTGTCTGTACATTTGCTAATATCCGCTTTATGGTGTTTTAACTCAAGATTAAAATATTCATCTATATCCATAAATGCTTTTATCTCTTCACTTGTATACCTGCGTCCCAGACCATCCAGTTTATTAATCCATAGATATATTTCCTTTGGAAGACAACGGCGCAGTGTACGTATATTATTAATCTGCACGGGGTCAGCTGTTGCACCAGCACAATAACTTATATTATATATTGACAATTTATTACATTGTGACAAAAATTTATCTATTGTAACCATTGACGGATGGAATGTACACCACAATTTTAATTTACTAATTATGCCATTATTTCTAATAAATACCTTTATCATGGTATCCACATCAAAGCTTAAGTTGGTCTGTGCCCCAACAGCTTCAATAAGAGGGCTTCTGCTAAGGAGCGCCATCTCCTGCCAGTAATATTTATGTATAAGTGCTTCGCCATATGGCACAATCTGTACAGCACATTCCCTGGAAACTCCATTTTCCTTGTCCAGAAGTGCAGATACAAATTGTACAAGGTTTTCTTTATCTTTTTCTAATTCTTTGCTGCTCTGTGGTTTCTTAGAAAATGGACAATAACTACACGAATAATTACATGATTCCAAGCTTCCCCTGTAATACCATTGCCTTGTATTTCTATATGGCTTAATATTATACATTATCCCCCTCCATTTTCCAGGCTGGAACTGTCCATTCTTTTACGTACTTCCTCCGAAATAAAACAAGATCCTAAATAGTCTGACAGAGCAAGACCTGCTTCTGTAAGCGTAATAAAACCATTCTTTATATATGCATAACCTTTACTGGACCATTCTTTAATTACAGGAAAGTCTTCTTCTGCTTCCTTTCCAAAATGTTTTCTGTAATCTTCACACATTATTCCACTTCCAAATAAAATATGCCTGGCAGCATAACGCCTTTTCTGTTCATCTTCTGGCAATATATAACCATGCCCTGCTGTTAAAAAGTCCTTTTGTTTAATATAAGCAGACAGACGGTCTATACATCCTTTACTGTCTGTTGTATATGGTGTACAGTAGTGCAGGTTTCCTATATAACTTCTTCCGCCACATCCTATAGAAATTGTATTGCCAAAACCACATAGTGCATTGTTACTTCCAGAATTATTATCTTTTACAAAACGTCTCATAGAAACCTGTAAATATCCATGTAAAAGGAGAAAATCCCTTGCAGTTTTGTATAGTTCCATTGCATTCTGGGAACGTTCTATACCTTTTTCATAAAGATATGTACCTTTTTTTACATAAAGAGGATATACAAAAAGTTCTTCAGGTGCAAATGAAACTGCTTGTTCTAATGATTTTAACAAAGTATCTTCTGTCTGTCCTGGTATTCCATATATTATATCTATATTAAGACATTCAAATCCTGTATTTTTAATAGCTTTAATTGCCTCTGTAGCACGTTCTGGTGAATGGAAACGGTGCAGTTTCTTTAATTCAATATTATTGAAACTCTGTACTCCTATGCTTATCCTGGTTACACCATTATCCTTAAGCAGTACCAGTTTACTTTCTGTCGTCTGGTTAGGTGATGTTTCAACAGCCACAGGTACTGTACCATTTTTTATGCCAAAATAATCCCTTGCAATTACAAACACTCTTTCTAACAAATGTTCTGGCAGAAGCAGCGGTGTACCACCACCAAGTGCCATATCACTAAATGATACACCATCTGGCATAGCATCCGCAATCTGTCCAGCCTGTCTCTCCATTGTATAGACATATTCTTCCATAAATGAAACTTTACTTTCAATCCCTGCCACAGAAAATAAATTGCAATACCCACACTTATACTGGCAGAACGGGATATGAAAGTACAAACTGTTTTTACAACCTTTAAGTTTCACAAATTCATCACCCAGGTTTATGCCAGACAGGCTATGGTAAGCCGTTTTATGAGGATAACTATACATATATTGTATATATGGTTCTTTAATATTATTTATCTTGTACTTGTTACTTTCTTCTGTACTTTGTCTGGTTTCCATATCCTGCCCTTCTTTCTTTATACCCTTTATAATAAAATGCTTATATGGCACAGTATTTACTATAGGATGATTTACACCATGGAACCATACGCCATCCTCACCATAACATGTGCCATGGTCTGAACAACATATTACAAATGTATCACCTTTTTTTGCAAATCCTTCAAAAAGCCTTTCTAGCTGGCTGTCAACATAACGTAATGCAAGCCTGTGTGCCTCAACACTGTCTTTCTTGCTGTCTTCTGTATAGAAATAGTTTGGATAATGTATTGCAGAAATATTTATATACATCATTATTTTATTGCCAGAAGTATCATCTGAAAGTTTTTTTAATGCAAAATCTACCTGGTTTTTAGTTGAATTCCTAACTTTGCAGCCAAATGAAGGATTCCAGTAACTATGTTTAAAATATGATGGCATCACACTTCCAAGTGCAGTCCTTTTATCAAAAAAGCTTAAACCGCCTATACAATATGTTTCGTATCCGTTATCTTCAAGCTCCTGCACCCATGTAGGACGCGAAAATAAAAAAGCTCCCTCAGGTGCTTTTCTTCCCATTCCAATATCCTCTGAAAAAAATAATGTCTCTCTTTTTTTCATATCTTTTATTTCTATATCTATAGGAAGAAAACCTGCAAACATAGCCTGGTGTGACGGATATGTAAAATTCCCAGGAGCCTGGCACTTACGCCATCTGCCATACCTGTTTAAAACAGGCGTCCCTCCGTTGCTTTCTTCCTCTGATGCTACGTCAAAACGCAGCGAATCTATACAAACAAATAAAATATTATAGCTGCCTGCTATTATTCCCATATCTGTTTTATACATTCTAAATATTCTCCAATACTATTATCCGCAAATTTACTTTAAACTACCAGTGTCCATTGATTTAAGAAATTCTGCCTGTTTTCTGTAAATAATATTTTCTGAAAATATATCCTGGTATATAAGGTCTCCCTGTCCATTTATCTCAATAATACGTGGTTTCCTGCTGCCCTTGTCAAGCATTACATCAATTCCAGCTACCCTAAGGCCGTCAAATAATGAAACTGCCTTGTTACATATTTCCTCTATTCCAGACATTATCCCGCCAGACAATCCAAGCTCTTTAATATCTGCTGCCTGGTTATTAAGATGCAGGTTTGTAACCGGCCCGTCTGACTGGCGCACTACTATATATTCTATCCTGCCAAACTGGTATACTGCCCTTAAATCATAACTCTTCCCATTAAATACATCTTTTGGGTGCCATTTTTCAACTATTACACCTAAATCTGCCAGTTTATTAATTATATCCAAAATCTCTTTCCATTCCTCAAGTACATACAGTTTCTTTGTATTATAAAGCCTGCCATCTCTAAGCCTGCATGATGTATACATCTTCATACGGCCATTAGAAGGATTTATGCGGAATGCCGCAACACCTGCTGCACCTGAATAATTTACTGGCTTAATAAATACAGAATATGCCCTGCTTTCTTTCATAATATCCAGAAGATGTGCAGCACTTTCTGGCCTTGATGCCAGCATCCTTGTTACACATATATTATTTTTCTGCAATATCTGTTTAGAAATTTCTTTATCAAGCACATCTAGTATTGCACCTGGTGTATTAAGATATTTACAGCTGCATTTTCCAAGTTCTCTTAACAAAGCCTGATACCATTCAAGGCTTTCCTGCATCATGCCAAACTCTGTTATCTTACATGAGGGCGGGTCTATCTTAACTGCCGCCCTCTGTAAAATCCCATAATTAAATCCTTCTTGTATAGAATTCCAGCCAATAAAATGGACAGGGATTCTATTCTGTCCTGCTGCTTTTAGGAAAAACTCTGTTCTCTTTGAATATTTACTGCCAATTAATATAATCATAACAACAATATAGATACCTACTCTGTAAGCATAGGATAGTAATATACTTCGCCATCATATTCATCTGCTTCCTGGTCGTCATCAAGGTCTATATCAATATCAAGCTCATCTGCAATATCATCTAACTTGTCCATAATATCATCTGTCATATAATGGTAATGCAGGTCAATCTTTTTAATATTGGGATAATCCTTAATCTTGTCTGCTATAAGCTGCCCGCCCTTATCTGTAAGTGAACCATTGGCGAGGTCAAGTGTATTTATCTGTGAAATATACTTGCAGTTAAATACAATTTCTGCAATATCATCCTGGATTTCACTATCCTCAAGACCAAGATATTTAAGTGCAGGGAAATCTGAATCATTAAGAAGACTTTTTATTGTATCCTTATCGCCATCAAAACCATAACTGTCTACACCTATATAAAGCAAAAGTGATTCAAGTGACGGAAGGCTGGCTTTCTTAATACTTTCTATAACAGATGATGGAAGTCCTCCACATATAATCTCTAAGCTTTTAAGATTGTCATGCTTTATATTACCAAGCTCAAGTTCTGAACTTCCCTTAATTACAAGTTTCTCAAGTTGTGGCATTGCTTCCCATAATTTTGAATAATCACCTTGGATAATCCATGAAACCTCACAATCTTCAAAATCCATATCACCAATAAAAAGACTCTTGATATGAGAGAACTTGTCCTTATTGGTAACAATATCATCAATCATGCTCTGGCATGAATCCTCCCATGCGTCACCCCATGAACCAATTATTATTTCTTCAAGTGATGGAAACTCTTCATCAGCCATAATATCGGCAATCATTGTTTTACCACTTTTGTCACCCTCCTCATAATCATCATAATCATAACTATAAACTTTACTCTTATACATAAAATACCTCCTTAAATTTGTATTACACTAACTTATATGGTAGTATTATTTTACCACTTTATAACAAATTTGTATATACTTTTATTCAATTTTCCCAAACAAATGTTTTAAACATTTGTTTGCTATACCCACTTAAAGAACCAGATATTCCTTCATAATTTGCTACATCTGTCCATATACTGTCACTCTATATATATCTGCCCCATTACTGGTTTGGCTCTGCTTTATTTGTTTTTTGTTTCTTCTATAGCCAGGTGTCTCTTAAGAAATACAAGTGCTTCTTCTGCATTCTCTTCTAGTAAAAAAGCAGCTTCCATACTATTGCCATCTACATCTTCTAATAACAGGTAATTCATCCATGCGCTTTTCCTGGTACTTATTTTCTTAATCCTTTTTAAACGCATAATATCATCTGCAAGAATCCATGAAGAACTAATAAATACATCCCCTCCAAACTCTTTATATCCAGCTTCCATATCTTTTTCAATATCTTCTAACAAACTATTAAAATCTTCACCTGGCTCTGCCTGCCTGCATACAGACTGTCCAAGCTCTGTATATTCTGGTTTATTCTGTATAAGTACCATCAAAGCTTTAAACAATGAATACGATACAGCAACAATAATCATAACAACAAGAATCCATTTTACCAGGTCTGGATGCCCATTTTCTTCCAATTTACGCAGAATACTGGAAAATACAGCTTTCAATCCAGCCCTTGGTCCATTACTGCTTGTCCCTGTCCCATTCTTATATACTTTTACACCTAAAAATACAAGAAAAGCAGCCATTGCTATATATAAAGCTGTTTCAAATATTTTCCAGTTTTGTTGTTTATGTATTCTCTTTGTAATCATCCACCTATCTCCTTATCTTCCAGCCAGTTGTTATTTGTTTTTATACAAAATAAAAAGACCACCTCCATTATGAAGTGGCCATATCCGGATAATCAACTTTGATTAATATTTGCGCTTACGAGCTGCTTCAGACTTCTTCTTACGACGAACACTTGGCTTCTCATAATGCTCTCTCTTACGGATCTCCTGCTGGATACCTGCTTTAGCACAATTTCTTTTAAAACGACGTAAAGCGTTATCCAATGTCTCATTCTCTTTTACGATTACATTTGACATAGTCTCACACCTAACCTCCCTCCAGTTGTAGATTATGCTTACAATACACAACTGTACAGGGTAATATTTTACAACAGAACTTCACAGCTTATAAAACAACCCCGTCCTGTTTGCACAAGGAATATTATAACATATTATTTGCATTAGTCAACTATTTTTTACCTTTTTATTTATAAACCCCATTATTAAATTCATAAAAATACTTGTCCTCTTTTAAGAAATTTCAACATAAATAATAAATATTAACAAGCTTTTTAATATTTTTCACTGCAATACTTTCATATAATCTTGCTGCAATAACTGTTATATGGTCTGTTTCTGTACAACTTCTGCTGCTTTAGCAATAGCATCTGGTATTCCTGCTGGGTTCTTTCCACCTGCCTGTGCCATATTAGGGCGTCCGCCACCACCACCGCCAACAAGTGAAGCAATTTCTTTTATAAGGTTGCCTGCATGTGCACCTTTTTCCATAGCCCCGTCTGTTACCATTGCAAGCAGTGAAACTTTGCCACCTGTTGATGAAGCAAGGACTACTACACCATCACCAACCTTTTCTTTCATCTGGTCGCCAAGGTTACGCAGACCATTCATATCAACATCTGGAACTGCCATTGCAAGCAGCTTTATGCCATTTATCTCCTGTATCTGGCTGTCTGCATTACCTGCTGCTTCATTGGCAAGTTTAGCTTTAAGTTTCTCATTCTCACTCTGGAGTGATTTAATCTCATCCTGCATTGACTGGATTTTCTTTAAAAGCTGTGATGGTTCTGACTTAGCAGCCCTGGCAGCACTGCGGAAATCCCTTTCAACTTCACTATAATATTTCATAAGCCCTGCACCTGTAAGTGCTTCTATACGCCTTACACCAGCAGCAACACCGCTTTCTGAAATTATCTTCATATATGAAATAACACTTGTATTTGGCACATGTGTACCACCACAAAGTTCTGTGCTGAAATCCCCCATGCGCACTACCCTTACTTTCTCACCATATTTCTCACCAAAAAGCGCCATTGCACCAGTTTTCTTAGCTTCATCAATACTCATTATATCTGTTCTGACTTCAATGCCTGCAGCAATTTCTTCATTTACTATATCTTCTACCCTTTTAATCTCTTCTGGTGTCATTGCTGAGAAATGCGAAAAGTCAAAACGCAGCCTGTCCGCATCAACATATGAACCAGCCTGCTCAACATGTGTGCCAAGCACAATACGCAATGCCTTCTGTAAAAGATGTGTAGCACTGTGGTTTTTGGCTGTTGACATACGGCGGTTTTCATCTACTTTAAGTGTTACTGTATCACCAATTTTAAACATGCCCTTCACTACTTTTCCAACATGTCCGGTTTTGCCGCCCTGGAGGTTTATAACATCTGTTACCTGGAATTCACTTCCATCTGCTGTAATAATACCTGTATCAGCCTGTTGTCCGCCCATTGTTGCATAAAAAGGTGTCTGTCCTGTAATAATTGTACCAGCTTCACCATCTGTAAGAGCCTGTACAACTTCTGTACCAGTTGTCAGTGCTGTAATGCCTGATTCCCTGGTTAAATTGTCATAACCTGTAAACTCTGTTGTAAGGGATGTGTCAAGCTGCTGGTATACAGTCTCCTCAGCACCCATATAATTGGTAGTTTTATGGGCATCATGGGCTTTCTTTTTCTGCATTTCCATTGCTGCTTTAAAGCCTTCCTCATCTATTGTATAACCTTTTTCACCAAGGATTTCCATTGTAAGGTCAAGAGGAAACCCATATGTGTCATAGAGTTTAAATGCATCATCACCTGAAAGCTCTTTCCTGCCTGCTTCTTCTGTCTTCTTCTGCATTTCATTAAGGATATTAAGCCCCTGGTCTATAGTTTTATCAAATTTATCTTCTTCTTGTGACAATACATTAAGGATAAATTCCCTTTTTTCATCCAGTTCAGGATAACCATCTTTTGATTCATTAATAACTGTCTTCGCAAGTTCTGCCATAAACTTATTGTTTATGCCAAGTTTACGCCCATGACGTACTGCACGCCTTATAAGACGGCGCAATACATAGCCCCTGCCTATATTGGAAGGCATTATGCCATCCGAAACCATAAATGTTGAAGAACGTATATGGTCTGTAATAAGACGTATTGATATATCTTTTATTTCATCTGTCTGGTACTGTACACCTGCAAGTGAGCAGATTTTATCACGTATTGCCTTCATAGTGTCAATATCAAATACAGAATCAACTTCCTGTACTACTACTGCAAGACGTTCAAGCCCCATTCCAGTATCTATATTTTTATTTTCAAGTTCAGTATAATTTCCATGGCCATCACCATCGAACTGTGTAAATACATTATTCCAGACTTCCATAAACCTGTCACAGTCACATCCTACTTTACAGTCTGGCTTTCCACAGCCATATTCCACGCCCCTGTCATAGTATATCTCTGAACATGGACCACATGGTCCTGCACCATGTTCCCAGAAGTTATCACATTCTCCGTTTTCATCACGGTAAAAACGTGTGATTTTCTCTTCTGGTACACCAATTTCATTAACCCATATATTAAATGCCTCGTCATCTTCACCATAAACCGATGGATAAAGACGTTCTGGTTCCATTCCAATTACTTTTGTAAGAAATTCCCATGACCATGCAATGGCTTCGTGTTTAAAATAATCACCAAATGAAAAGTTGCCAAGCATCTCAAAAAATGTCAGATGACGTGCTGTCTTTCCTACATTCTCAATATCACCTGTGCGTACACACTTCTGGCATGTCGCCACACGCTTTTTAGGAGGTATTTCCTGCCCTGTAAAATATGGCTTAAGCGGTGCCATTCCCGCATTTATAAGTAACAGGCTGTTATCATTATGTGGAACAAGTGAAAAACTCTTCATCACAAGATGCTCTTTGCCTTCAAAAAAATCCAGATACATTTTACGAAGCTCATTTACACCATACTTCTTCATTTCTTACCTCTTTCCCATGTATAGTTTATATTCTTTATAAACCTTGTACAATGTTTTAATAAAATATATTATAGACTAAATTATAGGTTAATGGAAATTGTATGTCAATATATTCCCAGATAATTTCATGTCCGTTTCATAAATCTTTATATTGTACATACAAAAACCACAGCCATAAAATACACCAGCTGTGGTTTTTGTGGAGAAAATTTTTTAAAAACGTTTCTATAATTTAAGGAAGAAGTTAACTAAATTAATTATTTTCCTATGACAGATATGGAGCTATTAATACAAGTGTATCATAATCATCCTTTTCTACCATTTTTTTTGCAAGTTTTTCCAAAGTATCTTTACTTACATTCCAGACTATATTATTAAGCCCTTCATACTCACCTTTATCATAAAGATTTTCTGCAATTTTATCTACATCATCTCTAGATACAAAGCAGATTATACTTCGCAGCTCATCATACTTTTTATTTTCTACAAGCTGTCCTGCAATTTCACCTATCACATCCTGGCTTACACTCCAGGCTATATTGCAAAGCACATCATATTCGCCTTTATCCACAAACTGCTTTGCATATCCATCCATAATAGTTCCTTTTAAAGCCCATGCTATACCAGAAAAGGCATCATATGCACCTTTCTTGTAAATTGTGTCTGCTACTTTTTTTAAATCCTGGCCTTCTATGAAGCAGATTATACTTTGTAATTCATTGTATTTTCCTTTTTCCACCATCTGCTCTGCAATTGCCTCTGTTACTTGTGGAGTTACATTCCAGATTATCTTATCAAGGACATCATAATCACCATTTGCTACTATCTGGTTTGCTGCCCTGTCTATGTTTTCTTGTCCAGCAAATATAATAAAGGTTTCTATATCCTTATAATTATCTTTCCTGACACTTTTATCAAGCATTTTATTTATACATTCCTGAGGAATTGCAAAAACAAAATCTTCTAAAGACTGGCCTTGTGTAATAATCTTTCCATGTTGCCATTTTTCACCAGCTTTAATACTTTCACGCTCTACATATACATCTGTCTTGCCATCTTCATTAAAATATGAGTATACACTTTTATAGTTAGTTGTTACACCTCCATATTCATTATATAACTTTTCCCTGTAAATATCAGCAAAACAGCGTACAGGCTTGTTCTGGTAATATAAAATACCTTTCTTTTGCTCAATTCCATGTTCTTTATATTCTTTTAAAAGACTTTTCTGCTCTTCTTCTGTAAAATTTGTAGTAATAACTGGGTTACCTTTGTTTTTCTGTCTAACATCCGCCTTATTAACATTTACCTTGTTAACATTTCTGCCTGTTTCCAATGTTGTACTTGCAGGCAGGCTTATATTATCTGCCTTTGATGCTTCCATTAAATTAGCTGGGATAATACAGATAGTACCAGCCGTTAATACTATACAAAATGCTTTAAATAACTTTATCTTTCTCATAAATACATTCCCCTTTCCTAGAATTTCCCATACTACATATAAGGAACCATATATTGTAATTCATCAGACTTCCCATCTTTCTTTGCCTGTTCTGCAATTTCTTCTAAAGTATCTTTACCCACAAAAGAAATTATGTATTGGAGTGATTCATAATCACCTTTATCTGCTATATATTTTGCAATTTTGTCCAAATCTTCCTTGTTTAGAAAAGTTACAATTTTTCCTAACACCTCATAATCACCCTTTGCTGCAATTCCAGCAGCTATTTCACCTAAAACTGTATTATATGTGCCTGGAATTGTATCTTCTTGTATATCATTATTATTTTCTTCAATTACATCTGGCTTCTCCAGTTTTTTTACATTGCCAGTTTCCTGCTGCCTGCCTGCACTTTCTGCCGAAGTAGCAAATACAAAAACTACTGCTGCCACCAGTACAAAAGCCATAATATATGCAGTTTTAGAACTTTTCTTTATTTTCATAATAGCTTTAATCCGTTCTTCTGCTGTATTCCCGCTAAAGCTGCTTCCTAATGGCACTATTCCGCTTTTCTCTTCCTCCATGCTAATAAGGACAAGCGCATAAGCCGCTTTAGAACTTTCCCCAAAATTCCTTACAACAGTTTCATCACATGACAACTCTATATCCCTGTTTACAAGTATATACATTATCCATACTAAAGGATTGAACCAGTGCACACATGCAGCAATAATAAAAAATAATTTAGCCAGTGCATCAAACCTTCTGATATGGACAAATTCATGTTCTAAAATATACTGCATCTTGCTTACATTTTCCCAGTCTGCCATTTCTGGCATTAAAATTACAGGATGGATAATCCCATATGACAATGGTGATTTAACGCTTCCAGACTGCCTTATGGAAATATGCCTGTGAATTTTATGGGACTTTAACCACTCTTGTGTATATGGGTTATCTACTGGCAGCGAAGTACAAAACCTTTTATAACATATAATATACAAAATAATAAAACCAGCAGCACAAGTTATAAAACCAGCAAGCCACACTATTGCTAATACTTTATTAATGGTATTTCCAGCTTGATGCTTATTGTCTTTTTCTGTAACTAAAATTTCTTCATGCTTTTCTTCTCTCCAGTTTGTTATATCTTCTGCCTTCTCTAATATAAACTGGTTATTTCCTGCCAAAGAATAAATGCTTAATACAGATGGAAATGAATATGGTACCAGCAAACGTAATAACGCAACAGACCATAAAACCAGAAACACTTTCTTGGGCAGCCTGTTCATAAATAAAACACGGCATATAATAACCATCAGAATAATAACCGAAGCTGAAAAGCCCATCTCCAGTAAATACATTTCCCATACCATTCTACAGGAATTCCTGTAGTTTATCCTTTCCAAATATTCTGGTTATACAATTTAAAAATTACTTAAATTCTCCAACAATTTTTTTTAAATTTTCAATCTGTTCTGCTGAAAGTTTCTTTCTTCCAAGCAATGCTGTAAATAATTTATCTGCCGAGCCATCATAAATTTTATTAATAAGCTCATTAGTTTCTGCTTCCTGCACTTCTTCTTTTGGAATTAAAGCATGGCACATAAATTTTGGTTCAGAACGCTCAATAGCTCCTTTTTTAATACACCTTTTTATAAGCGTATATGTAGTATTCATATTCCAGCCTACCTGTTCTTTAAGTACATCTGAAATATGTTTTGCAGTAACGTCCCCTTCACGCCAGAGCACATCCATTACTTTTAATTCCGAGTCAAACAATTTTACATCCATCATGTACACCTCCTCTCACACTACTCTGGTAGTTTTAATTTACCATATACTTTTTCTTTTGTCAATAACTTCCTGCAAAAACTTTTAATTATTAGATTGTGCTATGTATGCTTTCCACGCAAGAATAATATAATTCCAGTGCTTAGCCCTTGTATTAAATGTTCCACAGAAACATCAGGGCTTTATGCACCACTGCGTATCCATCCAGGCGTAATGCGTGCAAATTTATTTGTACCATCCTCACTTTGCATCCGCACAGATAAAAGCAGGCTGCCGCACTAAGTATGACAAACACAAGATATAGTATTATTTGATTTTACAATCCACTATATTTTGTATTGTTTTGCTTTGTGCGACAGCCCCTCTAGTCTGCAGCCTGGTTTAACAAGGTTTATAACCAGACAAAATATCTAAAATATCTGTTTTATATATATTATCTCCTAACACGTTGCCATTTGGCTCAATAGATATTGTATGTATGTCTTCTGGATTTTCTATATAAGGATTTATTACTTTTTCATTTATGTCAAAATAATCTTTTAAGTAAATAAGCGCATTGCCTTCTGGAAATATTATATTGCCAGGAGATGACCCTATTCCCATTTTATTAAATTCTTTTATTATATCCCTTGTACTGTTATTATATGGATTTACAGCATCTTTACTTTTAATCCAGGCTGGATGGACTTTTATCATTATACCCTCTTTTTTTACTGTTAAAGCAAATTCTTTAACTATTTCTAATGGAATAGTTTCCTGGTGGAAAGCATCTGCTGATAATGCAATCTCACCTATACCACTTTTAGCCAGTTCCTTTACTGCAAAACGCATTTTATCCATATCCTTTGTAAAATAACCATTTGTAATTAACTGTCTTTTTTGAATACCTGCTTTATATGCTGCTTCATGGATTTTACAAACCTGTTCCCAATATAATAATGGCTCTCCTCCAAATGTCATTAATGAGCTTATTTTATATTTACTTGTTATTTTCTGTACAACATCTGCTGCCACACTGCCATCTATAAATTTCCCATTTGTATTATGGCTGCCCTCAGAACAATGTTTACATTTCCCTGTACAGGCAAGTGTCACTAGAAACTCTATCCTGTTTAAATTCTTTGTATAAATATTCATATATATTCTTTAATTTCCTCATTAATCTCCAAATGTACCCCGGATTGTATATCCTTTAAGCACCTCTGCTGCATGTTTTTTATCACGTTCCATCTGTGTCTTAAGCTGCCCTATATCTGGAAATTTCTTCTCAGGGCGCAGGAACTCATGGAATTCCACAATTATATCACATCCATAAATATTTTCTTTAAAATCAAGGATACAAGTTTCTACAACTGTCCTGTCAGAACCCACGGTAGGTTTTCTGCCAATATTAGTTACAGCAGGCAGACGCCTGCTGCCAAGTACCAGGGTAGTTGCATATACACCAGACGGAAGAAGCACTTTTCCTTCCCATGGGAAAATATTTGCTGTAGGCATATCAAGCTTCCGTCCAAGTGCATTGCCATGTACTACTGTACCCTCTATAAAATATGTTCTTCCAAGCAGTTCATTAACGCGTTTTATATCCCCATCTTCTATTTTTTTTCTTATAAGTGTACTGCTTATTATCCCGTCTTCTGATGAAAGCTTGTTAAAAACCTTGGTTTCATATCCAAACCTTGATGAAAATGCCTTAAGCATGCCTGCCGTGCCACGCCTGTCCTTTCCAAAGCGGAAATCCATGCCAACACATATAAATCTTGCATCCATTCTTTCTACAAGTATTTTTTCTATAAAATCTTCTGGTTCCATGCTTTTTGTTTCATTATTAAAAGGAAATATTACAGTCCTTTTTATACCAAGGCTTTTAAGCATTGTTTGTTTTTCATTTTCAGAATATATAAACCTGCCTTTCGCTGTTTGTTCTCTACCAGAATTTATACTATTACTGATATCAAATGTAAACACTGACGGGATAAATTCTTTATGCCTGAGCACTTCATTTAACAAAAGCCTGTGTCCTAAATGTATGCCATCAAATTTACCTAATGACACAGCACTGTTTTTTATTTCAAAATCTATTCCTCTAAGGATTTCCATGTTAATAACCATGCCCTTTCCATAACCATAGTAATTCAGAACATTTTATTTACTTTGTATTCCCCTGCTTCTCTTTGGTAAACAGCCTTAAACACACCATTTTCATTATATACAAGTATATTTTCACCATCTTGTGGTTCTGGTGCTTCACTATAAAACATATTTCCAGACAATTTATTGCCATTGGCAAGGCTGCCTGCAAAACTGCTTTTTATCTGTACTTTTTTATACCCGGTAAAAAGTGCATCAGCTGGCATAAAATATTCTTTAAGCTTTTCTGGATTATTGTCTGACATATACTGTACTTCACCAAGGGTAACTGCGTCCTCTATTTTAAACACAGATACCCTTGTGCGCACAAGGTTTGCCATTGCTGCTGCTGTGCCAAGTGATATTCCTATATCATGGCAGAGAGTCCTTATATAAGTCCCTTTGGAACATGTGACATCTAACCCAAATGTACCATTGCTTAAATTAATATCTGAAACTTCTATAGATAATATATTTACCTGCCTTGGTTTTCTCTCTACAGTCTTTCCTTCCCTGGCAAGCTCATAAAGCTTCTTTCCATTTACTTTTAACGCTGAATACATTGGTGGTACCTGCATTATACTGCCTTTAAACTTTCCCACACAGTCCACAATACTGGCTTCTGTAATTCCTGTAATATCACATTTTCTTAAAATTTTTCCTGAAATATCCTGTGTATCAGTTTCTATGCCAAGCTGGCATACTGCATGGTATGTCTTGTCCTTATCTGTAAGAAGGCTGCATATTTTAGTTGCTTTTCCACAGCATACTGGCAGGACGCCAGCAGCATCTGGGTCAAGTGTCCCTGTATGGCCAATCTTCTTCTGGTGAAGTATACCCCGTAGTTTTGCTACTACATCATGTGAAGTAAATCCTGGTTCCTTATAAATATTTATAATTCCGTCCATAGCATTTTATAATTCTATATGTTCTGTTATATTGTTAACAACATCATGTACTGAGCCACGCATTGTAAAGCCTGCCGCTTTTATATGCCCGCCTCCTCCAAAATATGTTGCAATTTTATTTACATTAACATATTTATTTGAACGCATGCTTACTTTATATTCCTGCTCTCCTGTTTCATACAGCAGTATTGCAACTTCCACATCTTTTGTAATCCTTAACTGTTCTATAATTCCTTCCACATCTTCTGGCTGTGCTCCATAAAATTCCATCATTCTTCTTGTTATAGTAGCAACGATACATTTGCCATCCATAAGCCTCATGCTTGTAAGCAGTGTCCTTCCAAGCAGCTGTGCCTGGGTATATGTCCTCTGGAAAAAGCACCTGTCAACATAATCCCAGAAAGGGATACCCTTTTCTATAAGGCTTCCTGCTATTTCCATTGTCTTTTTGGAAGTATTAGAATACCTGAATACACCAGAATCAAATATTATTCCTGTATACAAAGCTTCTGCGGTTTTTGTGTCTATATCATTATAATCCATCAGCCCATATAAAATTTCACATGTGGAACTTGCCTCTGGGTCTAGTATATTATGTCCTGTATAGCCTTTATTGCTTACATGGTGGTCAATGCAGACAGTTACCTTTGCACTATGTAAAAGCTTCTCTGCTTCACCAAGCATATCAGCAGAACCGCTGTCAAATGCTATAAATAAATCAAACTGGCTGTCTGGCACTTCTGTTAATACTATCTGTCCGTCTAGGTCAAGAAATGAAAATCTTTCTGGAACATTTTCAAGATAAACCCTTATATTTTTCTCTGGATAAGAACCTTTAAGATAGTGGTATGCTGCTATACATGCACCAATGCAGTCACCATCAGGTCTTTTATGTCCTGTAATAATAATATCCTGTGCATCTTTTACAATATTTTTTAACTCACTCATTCTATTATACCTCCTGTTAATATACTATTTTTATTTCTTCTTCCTGCAAAAAACCATAATGGCGTAATGAACACACATTACGCCATTATAACTGGTTTATTATCAGTCTTCCCTGTCCAGTCCTTCTTTTTTAACCAGGTCTTCTATTTTCTTTGACATATTTACTCCATACTCTATTGAGTCGTCTATAATAAATGTCAGTTCTGGTGTATTGCGCAGGTTCAGTGACCTGGCAAGAAGTGAACGTATATGGGGGGCAGCGCTTTTAAGCCCTTCATGTGTTTTTTCTTTGTCTTCATCATTACCTAAAACACTGACAAAAACTTTTGCAAATTTTAAATCAGGTGTAACTTCAACTGATACTACTGATGTCATTGGGTGTATTCTTGGGTCTTTTATTTCTCTTGAAATTATATTGCTGATTTCACGCTGGACTTCACCATTCATACGTGAATATTTTATACTGTTCTTTCTCATAATAATCTCCCATGCCGGCTCCAGCGGCTCAAATAGTATAATGAATAAATCTGTTTTAGAAAAATGCTGTTTTTGCATTTTTCCTGTGTGAAGCATAATATATCTTAGGCAGTGTTTTTTGCTGCCTTAGATATATTTTTCACACTTTTAATCTCATGTACGTGGTACTTCTACCATTATATATGCTTCTACCTGGTCTTCAACCTTAACATCATTAAAGCCATTAAATACAAGACCACATTCATATCCAGTTGCAACTTCTTTAACATCATCTTTAAACCTTTTAAGAGAAGCAAGCTCACCTTCAAATAAAAGTTCACCTTCACGTAAAACCCTTGTCTTGCAGCCACGTACAATTTTTCCGTCCAGTACATATGAACCAGCTATTACACCTATGCCTGAAGCCTTAAATGTCTGGCGTACTTCAAGATGGCCTATTACTTTCTCTTCATACTCTGGGTCAAGCATGCCTTTCATAGCTGCTTCTATGTCTTCAATCGCATTGTATATTACCCTGTAAAGGCGTACATCTACTTTTTCTCTTTCTGAAATCTCTTTTGCTGTATTATCTGGCCTTACATTAAATCCTATTATTATTGCATTGGAAGCACTTGCAAGTGATACATCGGATTCATTAATTGCACCTACTGCCCCATGGATAATGCGTACAGCAACTTCCTCATTGCTAAGTTTAAGAAGGCTTTGTTTTACAGCCTCAACTGAACCCTGTACATCCGCCTTTACAATAAGGTTAAGCTCTTTAATATTGCCTGCCTGTATCTGTGAGAACAAACCATCAAGTGTAAGTTTTGACTTTGTATCATCAAGAAGCTTCTCCCTGCCCTGTTCAATATAAGTTTCTGCAATATTTCTTGCTTCTTTATCATTTTCAGTTGCCATAAATATCTCACCTGCGTCTGGTACATCATGCAGTCCAAGAATTTCTACAGGAGTAGATGGAAGGGCTTCTTTTACCCTCTGTCCTTTGTCATCCATCATCGCACGTATTTTTCCATAAGCAGAACCTACAGCAATATTATCACCTACATGCAGAGTACCTTTCTGTACAAGCACTGTTGCAACTGGTCCACGGCCTTTATCAAGCTGTGCTTCTATAACTACACCTCTTGCTTTGCGGTTTGGATTTGCTTTCAGTTCAAGTACCTCTGCTGTCAGTATAATCATTTCAAGCAGGTTTTCAATACCTTCTTTGGTATGTGCAGATACAGGCACAAATATTGTATCACCACCCCAGTCTTCTGCAACAAGCCCATATTCTACAAGTTCCTGTTTAACCCTCTCTACATTGGCACTTGGCTTATCAATTTTATTAACTGCTACTATAACTTCAACTCCTGCTGCCTTGGCATGGCTTATTGCTTCTACTGTCTGTGGCATTACACCATCATCAGCAGCAACTACAAGAATAGCAATATCTGTAGACTGTGCACCACGCATACGCATTGAAGTAAATGCCTCATGTCCTGGTGTATCAAGGAATGTAATACTGTTACCATTAATTTCTGTTACATAAGCACCAATATGCTGTGTAATTCCGCCAGCTTCACGTGATGTTACATGTGTTTCACGTATAGCATCAAGAAGTGAAGTTTTACCATGGTCTACATGGCCCATAACACATACTACTGGAGGACGCTGTTTCATTAATGCTTCGTCTTCCTCATCTTCTTTAAGTATCTCTGCTATTAAGTCAACTTTTTCTTCCTGTTCGGCTATACAATTATACTCAAGGGCAATTTCTTCTGCTTCTTCAAATGTTATCTCATGGTTAAGGGTAACAACCTGGCCACGCATAAATAAATTTTTAATAACTGTTGATGCCTGCACTTTCATTGTATCTGAAAGTTCTTTTATAGTCATCTTCTCTGGAAGCACTATTGTCTTTATGCCATCTTCTGGCTCAGCAGGTTTTGCAACTGGTTCTGGCTTGATAAATGCACCCCTGCGGTCTGGGTCTTTCTTTTTACGGTTCTTTGGCTGCATAAAGATATCATTCTCTAAATCTTCCCTGTCATGCCCCTTTCCATACTTTTGTTTAGCACTTCTTGAATCCTTATTAGCACGCTGCTGGCGTGACTGTTTTACCTCAGACTTCATAGAATCCATTGGCACTGGTGAGCCGCCTCTGTTATCTCTTCCGCCTCCACGGTTATCCCTGTTTCCACCACCACGGTTCTGGCTAAAACCTCTTCCATCCTTTGACTGGTTATTGCGGTTATCCCTGCCTCTGTTATCCCTGTTTCCACGGTTATCACCACGGCTGTCATTTCTGTTATTATCCCTGTCGTTCCTGTTGTTGTTCCTGTCATTCCTGTTATCCCTTGTATTACGCTCCTGTCCAGAGTTCCTGCGGTTATCTTTATTATTGCCACCACGTCCGTTACCCTGGTTCTGTCCTTTGTTATCCCTGTTGTCACGGTTATTATTGCCATTATTACGGTTATTATTATTTTTATTATTATTTTGTCCGTTTTGGTTCATGTTATCCCTTTTCCCATTTGCAGTTTCCTGCTTTAAATCATTTGAATTTTCCTTAGTTTCTTTTTCAATGCCAGGCTTACCAGCTTTTGCAGCTGTATCTGCTGTTTTCTGGCTTTCTTTTGCAGCATCTGCGCCCTTGCTGTTTACATCCTTTTTATTTTCATTTGGATTTTCCTTAATATTTTCCTTAAAACTGCTTTTATCTTTCTGCAGGTTTTCTTTTTGTGGTTCTTTTTTCTGCACTTCTTCTTTCTGTGGCCTTTCTTTTTGTACTGTTTCCTCTTTTATTGTTTCTTTCTTTATCTCTTCTTTTAATACAGGTTTTACATCATTTTCTTCCTTAACATCCGCATTGCCTGTTGTAACTGCTTTTGGTTCTGTAGCTTTTGGTTCTGTAGCTTCTGGTTCCAGCGTATATGGCGCATTTTCCTCTTTATTCTTTTTATTAGTATTTGCTGCCTTTGGTTTGTGTTCCTGGTTTGACGTCTTATTTTGCTTAACTGGCTTGCTGTTTTTTGTATTCTCTTTTTTAGCTGCCTTTTGTGCAACTACTTTATTAAAATGCTTTAACAGAAAACCTATAGCATCATCTTCTATTACACTCTGGGCACTTTTTGCTTCAAAACCATTTTCCTGTAACAATTTAACTACATCTTTACTTTTTATATCAGGAAGTTTTTCCTGCATACTTCTTGCAATATCATATATCCTCATTTTTGCCATACGTTCCCATGACCTCCTAGTCCATTTTCTTCATAACTGCTTGTGCAAGGCCTTCATCAGTAATTGCCAGGGATGCACGGAACTCTTTGCCTATGCAGTGTCCAAGTTCATCTTTTATTCCATGAATCCTTACCGGTATTTTGTAATACTCGCACATATTTTTAAATTTCTTCTTTGTATTGTCCGAAGCATCCTCTGCCACAATGACAAGAGCAGCTCCTCCTGATTTCACAGCGTTTTCTGTCATAAATTCACCGCTTGCTACTTTCCCCGCCTTCTTTGCTATGCTTAGCATATGAAGGACGTTATTATTTTTCACTGCCCATCATCTCCTTTTCAAGCTCCTTGTACACTTCTGCAGGAATAGTGACTTTAAGGGAACGTTCCAATGATTTGCGCTTTTCTGCTATTTTTAAACATTCCACTGAATTACATATATATGCTCCTCTGCCATTTTTCTTTCCTGTAAAATCAATTTCAATTAAATCTTCTGGGGTTTTTATAACCCTTATAAGCTCTTTCTTCTCTTTGCGCTCCCCACATCCAGTACACTGGCGCATAGGGACTTTCCTGGTACGCATAGTATTCTTAGCTCCCATACAGACACCTCCTTCTTACAATTATGTTTATTAATGCAATGCCATAGTGGACAGGTCCTGGATATATTCCTGGCTATAGTATGCTATATTGTTCTTCTTGCTCTTCCTGTTCTTCTTCTTGTGTTTCACATTTAATATCTATCTTGTATCCTGTAAGTTTGGCAGCAAGCCTTGCATTCTGCCCTTCCTTGCCAATTGCAAGTGAAAGCTGGTTCTCAGGTACAATAACCTTTGCTGTCTTTTCTTCTTCATCTGCTTCTACAGAAACTACTTTTGCAGGACTTAATGAATTTTCAATAAGGACTGCAGGTGAATCACTCCATGTTATTATGTCTATTTTTTCACCTTTCAGTTCATCAACTATTGCATTTACACGGCTTCCATTTATTCCCACACATGCACCTACAGGGTCGACATTCGGGTTATCTGCTGATACTGCTATTTTGGTACGTGAACCTGCTTCCCTCGCAATGCTCCTTATTTCTACTGTTCCATCCTGTATTTCTGTAACTTCCTCTTCAAAAAGCCTTTTAACAAATTCAGGATGTGTACGTGATACAGTAATCCTTGGTCCTTTTGGTGTATCTTTTACTTCTACCACATAAAGTTTTATATGTTCTGTAGGCTTGAACTGTTCTCCTTTAACCTGTTCGCTTTCCATAAGTACCGCATCAACTTTTCCAAGGTTTATACAGACATTTTTACCACTGTAACGCTGTACAATTCCTGTTATTACTTCCCTCTCTTTTTCAAGATACTGTACATAAAGCACTTTTCTTTCTTCTTCACGTATTTTCTGCACAACTACCTGTTTTGCTTTCTGTGCCGCTATACGTCCAAAATTCTTTGGAGTAACCTCTATGGCAGCCACAGCGCCTATATCATGTACATCATATCTAAGAATTGCTTCGGTTATTCCTATCTGCTCCGCTTCATCTTCAATATCATCATCATCCACAACCAGTTTTTCTGCAAATACTTTTACTTCACCAGTTTCACGGTTAATGTTTACTTTTATATTTTCTGATTTGCCATACTGGTTTTTACAGGCGGCCAAAAGTGAATTTTCAACAGCTTCTAATATAACTTCTTTGCTAATCTGCTTTTCTTTTTCAATCGCATTTAACGCTTCTATAAGTTCTGAACATTCATTTCTTGTAGACTTTGTCTTTCTTGCTGCCATCTCTATCTCCTCCTTACTAATCCGCAAACAGATAACTTATCTTAATTAAAAATCTATAGCCAGCCTGACTGTAGAAATCTCTGCACGGGGTATTTCATAATTTTCTATAAATTCTGTTTCTACTGTAATTGTATCTTTTGTAAAGCTTTTAAGTGTACCCGTAAGCTCTTTTACATGGACTTCTTTGCCATTCCTGCCAGCTGGCAGCTTCCTTGCTTTAAAGAATTTTATATCAACATCATTGCCTATACTGCGCCTGAAATCTTTGTCTTTCTTAAGTTTCCTTCCAAGACCTGGTGAACTTACTTCAAGTATATATGCGTCAGGTATAAAGTCTTCTTTGTCCATTATATCACTTAAAGTACGGTTGACCAGTTCACAGTCATTAATTGTAATTCCTCCCTCTTTGTCAATATAGGCACGCAAATACCAGTTTCCTGCTTCCTTTACATATTCAACATCGACAAGCTCAAAGTTATTCTCTTCCATTACTGGCTCAAGCAGTTTCTCTGTACGTGTTTCATATTCCTCACGTTTAGTCAAGTACAAAACCTCTTTTCTTTATAATTTACTTATCTTATAAATATTATTATATGGTTCCAGATTGTGGTAACACAAAATTAAAGAGTGGACTGCACATCCACTCTTACTAATAATTACCATGTTCATATGGTAGTAGTGTATCACTATTTTTTAATAAATGCAAGTGTTTTTCAACAGAAAACTAAAATCCTGGTTATCATTCCTTTAACCGAAATCCTTTTACCAGCTCCTTTAGTGCTGCTGCCTGCCCAGACAGCTCATCACTGGCGGCAGCACTCTCCTGTACTGTAGCTAAATTATTCTGTACAACAATGGATATCTGGCTAATACCTTGTGTAATTTCCTCAGCGTCGGCAGCCTGCTGCTTTGTAAAATCTGCAATTCCTCCAACCAGGCTATCCATCTCATCCGCTTGTACCGCCACAGACATAATGGATTCTGCTGTAAGCTGCACCGCCTTTACACTTTCTTCCATAGAACTTATCGTTTCTCCCAGCAAATCTGTAGTTTTTTGCGCCGCCTCTGAAGATTTGCCTGCCAATGAACGTACCTCATCTGCTACAACAGCAAAGCCCTTTCCTGCTTCTCCAGCCCGTGCTGCCTCCACTGCGGCATTTAAAGCCAGTATGTTCGTCTGGAATGCGATACCATCAATAATTTTTATAATCTTGCCAATTTCAGTTGATTTATTACTAATTTTTTGTATCACATCTTTCAGGTTTTCCATTTTCTCATTGCTGTCTAAAAGTCCTTTCCTGACATCTTGTGAAATACTTTCCGCTTTTCCTGCTCCCTGTGCAATCTGGCTAATACTTTGGGAAACAGCACTTATATGCCCAGCCAGGGACTCTACCTCAGACGCCTGCTCGGAAGAGCCTTGTGACAACATCATTGCACTATCAGAAACCTGTGCTGCGCCAGCAGCTACATCTACTGATGCAGCATTTAACTGCCCCATGGTATTGTTAAGCTCTACCGAAATCGTGTCCAGGGAATTCTTAATCTTTGCAAATTCCCCACTATATTCATTTTCCAATGTAAATGCCAGGTTTCCCTCTGCAATTTCATTAAGCTTCCCAGCAATTTCATCTATGTATATTACATAATCCCTAAGACGTAACGTAACCCTGTTAAAATTATCAGCCAGTACGCCTAATTCATCTTTAGACTTATAACGTATGCCCTGTTCAAGGTCACCCTCTGCAATCCTGGTAGCCACCTGGCTTAACTCCCTGACTGGAACACCGATAATACGCCGTATCTGGACAGCTACAAGAACAGTCACCAAAACCAGTGCAGCAACTGTAACATACAACATTAAAACCGTCAGCTCCTTCAGTTCACGCAAAGCCTCGCCTTCCTGGACATAAGACACTGCAGCCCAGTTACTATCCGGAATCTGTGCAACCTGGATATAAGTATCTTTATAAAGAGACAGCTCCATTTTCCCGGCCTTAATCTGCTTTTGTGCATACTCATATATTCCACCTTTAACCTCACCCAGCTTTTTCCCAAGGATATTATTGTCCTTATGCCCGATAATAGTGTCTGTATGCATGTCTACTAGAAAAATCCCACCTGTATCCTCAATTTGTGTCTTGCTTACAATTCCAGAAATAGAGTCCAGATAAACATCAGCTGCCGCAACGCCCCTTACAGAGCCACTACTGTCCTTTAATACCCCGAAAGCCCCTACCACATATGACTGGCTGTTCTCATCAAGATATACATCACCAAGAATAAATTCTTCAGATTCTACCCCATCCTGGTACCAGCTCCTTGAAAGTACATTAAATCCCGGTTCTGGCACAAAAGAAGCATGGTAAAGCGAACCATCTGTTAAAGCCACATACATTCCTGCTGGATACGCCTCATTCTGGCCTGCTGTGTACTTAATATATTCCTTTATCTCTTTGGTATTCATATTTTCATATTCTATTGTATCTCTCTGCATATTGAGTGAAACCAAAACCTTGTTCATCCATGCCTTAGTCTCCTGGATTGCCCTGTCTGTAGTTGTATGCAGGATTTCATCGTTCTTTTCCAATAATGCATGTGACATCTGGTTATATACCACTATTAACAGTGCGCCAACTGCTATTATAATACTGGCCACAACTGCTATAAGCAGTTTCACTGTAATACCAGCTCCCCTCCTCACTGTCCTGCTAGTATATCTTTCTTTTTCTGGGTTCATATTTGTTATTCCTCTTCTTTCGTTTTTAATGTGTCTTTGAATATCCATTATTTTACTGATTATACACCTGTCTTTATCTATATGCAATTATTTTACTGGTATGCTGGCAGCCTGGTTAATTAAAGTTACCAGAGCTAATGGATTTATATTTTTTATGGCAGGTATGCTGCCCCAATTATCCCAGCATCATTTCCAAGACATGAGGTTACAATACTAGCTGTCCCACACATTGTACCACCAAAACACATATTCTTTACTTTTAAAGACAGCCTGTCTGTAAGATACTGCTTTTGTGCAGACACACCACCACCAAGTATAACAATTTCTGGCCTGAAAATATTAATAATATTGGCAATTCCTGTACTTAAATATTCTATATACATCTCTACTACTTCTATAGCAGCTTTATCTCCTGCCCTTTCTGCTTCAAAAACCATTTCACCATTAATATTTGATATGTTTCCTCCACACAACACATTAAGCAATGATTTTTTATTCTTTTCTGCTGCCTCCCTTGCAGATGCCATAAGGGCACTTGCAGATGCATAACTTTCAAAACATCCTTTCCTGCCACATGTACAAGGAAGTCCTCCATGTTTAATAACTATATGTCCAAGCTCACAGCCTCCACGCATATATCCCGTAAATATTTTTTTATTAATAACCACTCCGCTTCCAACACCAGTTCCCAGCGTAAGAAGGACAACATTTTCCCTGCCTCTGGCAGCACCACACAATACTTCTGCAAGTGCTGCTGCATCTGCATCATTTGCGATAGCACATGGTATATCAAGGTATTCGTTAAAAATCTTAACAAATGGCACATTTTCCCATCCAATATTATTAGAATACAATACAACTCCAGAAATACTGTCAGAAGTACCAGGACATGCAATGCCTGTAGAAATTTCTTCTAATTTTGCATTATTTTCTTCTATAAGCCCTCTTGCCGCTTCCACAATATTTTTTATAATTTCACGTGGCGTATATAAACTGCTTCCTGTTTTTATTACTTTTCTGCTAGTAATTTTATAATCTTCATTTACAAGCCCAATTTTTATGGACATACCTCCAATATCAATTCCAATTCTCATTAAAACCTCCATTTTCACAAACACGCCAGGTTCCTGTCTGGCAATATACCAGATATAATAATAACATAGAATATCTTTGAAAACAATAATCCATATAACTCTTGACAAACCAGTTTCAATGTATTATTGTATTAATTAGATAGTACAATATAATTAAATATAAGGGGTGATTATTATGATATTAGTAAATACAGATTATATTACAGGAAAAGAATTTGAAATGCTGGGTCTTGTAAAAGGCAGCACAATCCAGAGCAAACATATTGGCAAGGATATTTCACAAGGATTTAAAACACTTGTTGGAGGGGAATTAAAGGCATATAATGAAATGATGACAGACGCAAGAAACCTTGCAACAAACCGTATGACAGAAGAAGCAGAACAGCTTGGGGCTGATGCCATTGTAAATATAAGATATGCAAGTTCTGCCATTATGCAGGGTGCAGCAGAAGTTATAGCTTATGGAACAGCAGTAAAGTTTATAAATTAGTATGTGCCTGGAATTACATAGTTATAATACTTCCAGACATATAATATGCTGGGAAAGGAATTTATGGATTTAAAACAATTAAAAAACGTATATAAAAAAGAAAAACATCTGGAATATATCTTCTTCTGGGGACACAGTGAAAAAGCAGGTACAATTACAAAAGCATGCCTTAGCCAGTGGTATCCATGTAAATTCAAATCTAATGGTATAATTTACTATACAGCTGAACAATATATGATGGCACAGAAAGCACTGCTTTTTAATGACCAGCAGGTTTTTAATGAAATAATGCAGGCTCCAGACCCCAGACAGTACCAGAAACTTGGCAGGAGAACCAGGTATTTTAAAGAAGAAGTATGGAATAAACATAAATATAAGATAGTAGTAGACGGCAATATTGCAAAATTTTCACAAAACCCAGAACTTGGCGGGTTTTTAAAGAAAACCAGGGATAAAATCCTTGTAGAAGCAAGCCCTTATGACCGTATATGGGGCATTGGCATGGCACAGGACAACCCAGATATTAATAATCCATTTAACTGGAATGGCAGCAACCTTCTTGGTTTTGCACTTATGGATGTACGAAAAATACTGTGGTCTTAGACAGAAACAAAAGTTAATAATAAAGATTAATTTTATTAAAAAACTTTGCTATAAACGGATTGTATAGCAAAGTTTTTTATGTTAAACTAGAATAGATACTATGTTTTATGGTATTTCCCAGAGAGAATAATCCAAATGATATCCGCAATATGCTTTGCCTGCAGGCAGGCATTTGCTATTTGCTTATAACCTCACCGCTTTGTGGTATTCCAGCAAAAGCCTGGACCATGCAAAACCAGCAGGGCTTTTTTAATGCCAGTTCCCGTTTAAACAGCATGGCTTTTAAGGCTTGCCCGGTAAGGTTAAATTAATAAAAACATGGCTATATATGTTTAATTATGCAATATATACTCACAAGGAGGAAACAGATATGTATCATTGCCATATCCATTTCTATTTAACAGGTTGCCAGCATGGCATATTTGAAATTATAAGAAAAATACCCCCTTTAGAACATTTTACACATGAATTCTCTGGAAGTGACGTACCCCAGGCAGCATTAGCCGCCAATGCAGATGTAATTTTTGCAAACCTGCAGGATATGGATGCCAGGGAAGCATTCCAGGCTTTAGTTTCAAGTAAACAGGAGGATGCAAAACTTATTATCCTTGCAGATAAATACCAGATAGCATTTCTGGCAGACAACCTGCATGAAGTTAGTGATATATGGACAATGCCTATGTCAGATAAAGAATTAAGATTCCGTTTTTTAAGATGGCAGCAGTCCTATAAAAAAGAAAAAGATTCCTGGCAGACCAGCCAGTATCTGGAGACTGCTATAGACAGCGTACCTAACCTTGTCTGGTATAAAGATAAAAACGGCATACATAAAAAAGTAAATAAAAGTTTCTGCCAAACCGTAAGAAAGACCAAACAACAAGTAGAAGGACGTGGCCATGCTTATATATGGGATGTTGAGCATGATGACCCTGCATGTATAGAATCAGAACTTGAGGTTATGAACAAAAGAAAGACCTGCATATCGGAAGAAACTGTACAGACCGGGGATGGCACAAAACTGCTTACTACTTATAAGTCACCATTATATGATGTTGATGGCAGTGTAATGGGTACAGTAGGTGTAGCCATAGATATAACACAGGAACGTGCTTATGAGCAGGAATTAATTGAAAAAAACCAAACATTAGAAACAATTTTTACTACAATGGACTGTGGCATTATGAGCCACACGCTTGATGGTAAGCATATATTCAGCATAAACAGGGCAGCTCTTAAAATTCTTGGATATAATTCTAAAAATGAATTAATTGAAAAAGGATTTAATCTTGTTGCACCTTCTGTTATGGATGAAGATAAACCAAAACTTCTGGATTGTATAAAAACATTAGATAAACCAGGTGATACTGTTAATGTAGAATACCGTGTCCAGCATGATGATGGTGAAATATTACATATTATGGGCAATATAAAGCTTTTAGAAGAAAATGGCACATTGTTTTACCAGCGTTTTCTTTTAGATTTTACTGCCCAGAAATTAAAAGAAGAAAGTGAACGTCTGGAGAATGAAAGACGCCAGATGGAACTTGTACATGCATTATGTATAGATTTCAAACTTGTATGCTTCTTTGACCTTGATACTGGAAAGGGAAACCTTCTCCAAGTTACTGATAATGAAAACTACAGGTTTAATAATATATTTAATAATGACATGTCATTAGAAGAATGTATGGAGCGTTTTATAGATAAAATTGTTTATAAAAACGACAAAGAAGAATTACGTATGGCTTCATCAGCCAGTTATATTAAAAATGAACTGTCAGAGAAAAAGTTTTACCATGTTAATTTCCGTATTATAAAAAATAATGAAACTGAGTATTTCCAGATGAAAGTAGTACGTGCAGGAGAATGGGAAAGAAAACATGGAATTGTACTGGGATTCTGCAGTGTAGATGAAGAAACCCGCAAAGAAATGGAACAGAAAAACCTTCTTGAAGATGCCTTGAAGCAGGCAAACAGGGCAAGCAAAGCAAAAAGTATATTCCTGTCCAATATGTCACATGATATACGCACACCTATGAATGCTATTGTAGGTTTTACTACACTTGCTTCTACACATATTGACAATAAAGAGCAGGTTGAAGAATACCTTAATAAAATTATGACATCAGGAAACCATCTGCTCAGCCTGATTAACGATGTTCTGGACATGAGCCGTATTGAAAGCGGCAAGATACGTTTAGAAGAAAAACCATGCAGTCTCCCAGAAATACTTCATGGCCTGCACAATATTGTACAGGCAGATGTACATTCAAAGCAGCTTGAATTATATATTGATACTATAGATGTATTTGATGAAGATATCTACTGTGACAAACTGCGTCTTAACCAGGTGCTTTTAAACCTTTTAAGCAATTCTATTAAATATACAAGTGCTGGAGGCAGTGTCAGCATGCGTATTGTAGAAAAGCCAGGTGCACCAGAAGGCTATGCAAACTTTGAATTTTACATTAAAGACAATGGTATTGGGATGAGTGAAGAATTTGTAAAACACATCTTTGAACCATTTGAAAGAGAACAAAACACTACTACCAGCGGTGTACAGGGAACTGGTCTTGGCATGGCAATAACTAAAAATATTGTTGACATGATGAATGGCACTATTAATGTAACAAGTGAACAAGGTATTGGTACAGAATTTTTTGTTTCTTTTACATTCCGTTTATATTCAGGCAAAAAGCAGCCACTTACTATAACTGAACTACAGGACTGCCGGGCACTTGTTGTAGATGATGATTTTAACACTTGTGACAGTGTATCATACATGCTTGGACAGATTGGAATGCAGGCTGAATGGACATTATCTGGCAAAGAAGCTGTACTGCGTACCCACCAGGCAGTTATGCGTGGCAATGACTACCGTGTATATATTGTTGACTGGCTTCTGCCTGATATGAATGGTGTTGAAGTTGCCAGAAGAATAAAAAAAGAAACAAACGGCAAAGTACCTATTATTGTACTTACTGCTTATGACTGGTCTGATATTGAAGATGAAGCAAGGGAAGCTGGAATAACTGCATTCTGCAGCAAACCACTCTTCCTGTCAGAACTTAGTAACTGTCTGTATTCACTTATAGGTACAGAAAAAGAAGCTAAAAAGAAGGAAGAGAAGCCAAAGAAATTACGCACTGGACGTATTCTGCTTGCAGAAGATATTGACTTAAACCAGGAAATTGCTTCTACCCTTTTAAATGAGGCTGGATTCTGTACAGAAATAGCAGATAATGGGCAGATTGCCCTGGATATGCTGAAAAAATCCGAACCAGGATATTACCAGCTTATACTTATGGATATCCAGATGCCTGTAATGAATGGTTATGAAGCTACCAAGGCAATACGCCGGCTTGAAAATAAGGAACTGGCTTCAATACCAATTATTGCTATGACCGCTAATGCATTTGAAGAAGATAAACAGGAAGCATTAAAGTGTGGAATGAATTCACATATATCCAAACCTATTGATATTGGAAATTTATTTGATACACTTGATAAAATACTTGATTAAAAATAAACTAAATAAAAATATACAGAGGGAAACCGGTGGACATCATAAAATTTATATGTAAAAGCAGGAGGTGGCTTTGGAGGTTCCACAGTGCTTGAATTAAGCACTAACCTGCCGCCAGAACCATTTGCTGCTTTTAATGGTGCGATGAATGGATAATAAGCCTGCACAGCCAGAATACCCTGGGCAAAGAGTATAAACTAGAAGATTACATACATATCAATAATAACTTTTATATGGACCTTTGGTGTAGTTAAAAAGATTTGCCTATAGAAACCAGTATCCTGCTGTTTATAGCAGGTACTGTTCTTATAGGCAAATTCTGTATTATAGGTATATTTTAATTTTTTATGCATTTCCATAAGTAATAATTCTTTCTAATTCTTTCTTTTTTAAGTCAAGTACCGTCACATAGTGTAATATATCAAATATTTCTGGCAATGTCTGCATATATTCCATATGTTCCTTCTCCCATGCTGCAATTTCTTCTTCACTTAGTGAAGAAGCACCTATACCCCTGCATGCCTTTATACGTCCATGCCAGCTTTCACGTGTAAATGTAACAGGACATTCAAATGCCAGTATATTGGCTGGCTCAAATAAATTCCCACACCATGATGGTGTGCCTGGCTGGTATCTTTTCATATGCCCGCCGGTCCATGACGGATTATATTTTAATACCATTTCTTCACTTGTCCTGGCAATATCACTTTCTTCTGGCAGCCATGCCATATAAAGCACACAGAAATGCCCGTCTGGCTTTAACATAAGATGTATACGTGGGATTACCTCACTTATATTAAAATACATAAAACACTGGCATGCTGTTATTACATCAAAAGAATTTGCTGGATAATTAATATCTTCTGCTGGTGAAACAATATATTCAATATCCATTCCTGCTTCCTTACTTAATTTCCTTGCATACGCAACCTGGTTTTCTGAAATATCAGCCCCTGTCCATTCTGCGCCATATTTATACATATTTCTAGGAAGCACACCTGTGCCTGTACCAAGGTCAAGCACTTTCTGTCCTTTTATTCCCAAAGAAAGTCCTGCTAACTTATTATAAAACTCTTCTGGATAAATATCACGGTATTTTGCATAATCACTAGAAGCCCTTCCCCAGTCAAATGACTTTCCATTATCAATATTTTTGTTTATTATTTCCACACATATCCTCCTTAATATTCATCGTCCAGGCAGTCCATTACATAATTATAAAAAAACTCCCAAAATTTCCTTCAAATTCTATTTTACTCCCCTTTACTATCAGGCAAAGTTTCCTCTTTAACCTGGTTTATAAAAACTAATATAACAAGGTCAATAACAGCCCCGATAATCAATGATACTGCAACAAATCTCCATAAAACTATTGTTGATTTAAAAGGTTTTAACAATATAATTATTGCAAGTACAACTGAAACTGCTGCCCCAGCCCCAGCCATATACCACTGTTCTTTTTTCATACGGAGCATATCCGCTGCCCACTGTATCCTCATAATTCCTGTAAGCAATATAACTACACCATATACAACTGTAAGAAGAGGAAATGTTGTAATAATCCACTCCCTCTGGAACACACAGAAAAGCCCCATTAAAACAGCACATATACCCTTTGCAAGCCCTTGTTCTTTCTGGGCATCTAAAGGGTCCATACGGAAATACTTAAAGATTGTAAATGCACCCATCATAAGCAGGACAACACCTGCTGCTGTAATAATTCCTGATGTAAAAACTATTGGGTCTGCCATTAAAAGTACACCAACTATTATTTCACATACACACAAAACAACTTTCCCAAGAACTGTATTCCATCTTTTCATATAAATCCCCCATGCCGCCTCTGGCAGCCCAAATTCCATACATTTTATAACGCCCATACGTTACTTCTATAAGTTTAACACAGGAATTTTATTTATTCAATAATTACATAAGATGGCAGTAATAATTATTATATTCTATAAAATACAGAAGCCACACACCTTTATAGTGCATGGCTTCTGCATATTGTTCTGGTATAAATATTATTTAGCATCAAGAATTTCAATCTTTATAATTGTTGCTCCAGGCTTATTTGAACTAAGCATAAGCCATTTATTTTCTTTAAGCAGTTCTATATTTAAAGGAATACATTTGCCAATCCAGTCTGTCTGGGGATTCATTGCACCTTTCCAGTCTGGACCGTCTGCTTCTGTTGTATATGCAACCTGCAGGTCTGCGTTCTGGCTTACTTCATCATTTGCCATAGTAATTTTAATACAAGGCTTTGACAGGGCAGACCAGTCTGTATTAGCCCAGAGCTGCAAGAAAGCTGAGTTTGACTGTATATTAAGCCTGTCATCACAGCTCTTTAATTCATAACCTCCAGGAATAGCTTCTGACCCCTCTGTCCTTGTCCAGCTTCCTTCCCATTTATAAACTGTCTTAAGCCCGTCTTCTGGCACATATTCAATAGAAGGTATTCCTGTTGTTCCAGCACTGTCACTAATAACTCCTTTAGAACCAGTTACTTTATTGAAAATTTCAGCAATATCTTTATATTTCATTTCACCACTTATATGGTCATACCATATTCCAGTATCCCACATTACAGGCACAAAACCAGATTTTGCGCTATATGTCATTACCTCTTCAACTTTAACCACCAGTTTCTTTGTAGTTTTCTTCTTGCCAGTTTTATATACAACCTTTGCAGTTACAGTTGTATTTCCTTTCTTTACAGATGACAAAAGCAAAGCCAATACCAGGGTCCATGCCCAAAAATATTTTCCTGCTTTCTTCATAAATAACCAGAGGTTAAAGTATACCCCTGTATCTATCCAGGCATGCAAAAATATCCTGTATCCGCACCTGTGCCATTGAAACTGGGAGATATGAGCCAGGGCATAAAGCTTCCATGCCATGTTCCTGTATCTGTGAATAAATCCTGCCAACTGCCTGGATGGCATCTGTCCCTTTAATTTCCATCTGCTCTATAAGCGCTTTTAAGCAATAAGAAAGTGTTGTAACCTGTTCATAATCTACAATCTGTTCCACATATTTTAAATCCACATTTTCTTTACCGATAGAAAAACTATCCATGCCAAACTGTTTAATTTTAATCTGTCCTCTTTTCCTGTCTGCTTTTTTTATCTTAAGTATGCGCTCTTTTCCATTAAAAAGTATCCCTGCTGGTACTGGTGCTTTGCTTTGGTACTCTTCTGTCCTTTTACTGGTTACTTCATTCACCTTGTCTGTTATATCAAATGTATGGTAATTATCCATCTGCAGCACTTTGTCTGCAATATAAAAATATGAACCAGAGCTTCCTGCCACAAGAACTACAGATATTCCATATTTCTCATATAATTCCCTTGCCTGCAATGTAAATGGAGTAATTGGCTCATGCTCACCTGAAACTACTTCCTGCATAAGTGAATCCCGGACCATAAAGTTGGTTGCACAGGTGTCTTCATCAATTAAAAGCAATCCTGCACCTGCTTGTATAGCTTCTGCAACATTTGCTGCCTGGGAAGTTGAGCCACTGGCATCTTCTGTAGAGAAATCTGTTGTATCTTTACCATTTGGCAGGTTATTAATAAATGGTGAAATATCCACATGTGATACTGCCCTGCCATCTTCCGCCCTTATCTTAACTGCTGTATCTGCTGTAACAACATATTCCCTGCCATCTCCTTCAATATGCTGGTAAATGCCTTGTTCTAGTGCTTTCAGCAGTGTGGACTTTCCATGGTAGCCTCCGCCTACAACCAGAGTTATTCCTTTAGGAATTCCCATTCCACGGAGCTTGCCCTTATATGGAAGTTCTATTTCCACTTCCATGCTCTCTGGTGACTGGAATACTACAGCATTTTTCATAGGTTTCTGCGAAACACCGCTTTCTCTCGGAAGGACTGCCCCATTTGCTACAAATGCTACAAGACCTCTTTTTCCAAGTTCTTCCCTTAATACATACTGGTCTTCTGCCAGTTCTATTCTTTTCCTTGTTCCAGGTACATCAAGGTTCTTATAATAAAGTGATTTCTTCACAATCTCTGGCAGGTAGTCAAAAATAATTTTCCTAAGCTCAGGAGAATTAATAGTCCTTCCATATGCAGGAAAACCGGCTTCAAAACGTATAAGCACACTGCCATCTGTTATCCTGCAGGCTGTTCTCCCAAGCACTTCCTGGCCACACCTGCTGGTACTTATAAGACCGCTTTTTCCTGAACCTTCCGCCTGGAATGTATATTTTGATACAGCTTTTCCAAACAGTCTTAAAAGATAGTCCTCAAGGGCTGTTTTCTTATAACCTGTATTATAGTATTCCTCTGGAAAACCTGCCTGTGCCTTGCCTACCTGTATACTTAACTTAGAAGGTGCTGCAAAAGGGTCTCCCTGTACATGGTCAATACCAAGTATATAACCCGGAAACTGGTAATTTCCTTTTAAGCTTTTATATGCAGGATATCCCTTTTTATTAATACTTATCAAAAGTTTATCTAATTCTGCTGATGATTTCAAAATTTATCTCCTTATAACTTAACCAGGCAGTTTCCTTACCTCTAAGCAAGACCAACTGCCTGTATTCTATATATTATTAAAATTGTTACAACCAGCTTTTACTTGTCTGGATTCCGGGATTTTAACCGCTTTAGTAATAACAAAAATATAATAATCCATATTTAACACATCTCTGGTTCTGGATACTCTGTACCAAATGTTTCTGCTGTAACTTTAATAATCTTCTGCTCCTCTTTTGGCATATCTGCACCATTAGTTTTTGTTTCTGCTATTGCATTAACAACATCCATCCCTTCTGTTACCATTCCAAATGCTGCATATGAACCATCAAGGTGTGGAGCATCTTTATGCATAATAAAAAACTGTGAACCAGCGGAATCAGGCATTGCAGAACGTGCCATTGAAAGTACGCCTTCTGTGTGTTTCAGGTTATTTTCAAAACCATTCTGCGCAAACTCACCTTTAATTGAATATCCAGGACCACCCATTCCAGTTCCTTCTGGGTCACCTCCCTGTATCATAAAGCCTTTAATTACCCTGTGAAATATAAGACCATTATAAAAGCCTTTATTTACCAGTGAAAGAAAGTTATTCACTGTATTAGGCGCTACATCAGGATATAACTCTGCCTTAATTGTCCCTGCTGATGTTTCAAATGTTACTACTGGATTGTTTGTATTCTGTTCCATAATATTCTCCTTTCAAATACGCAGATTACAGGGCAGCAAGGATTATGCCTGGGACATTTTCCTCTCTGCCCTGTTTTAGCAATATCCGCTAATGTTTGTTCCACACTGATTATACATAAAGTACGGCTAATCCGCAACCCCTGCTGGTTTGGGTTTCCTCATTTTTTTATATACAATTCTATAAATAATGTTTCTATTTATATTTGCCTTTTACTGTAAAAATATCAAAGTCTGGACCATGGTTTAATTCATAACTTCCATAACATATGTATACAGTTCCTTCCTCAAAATAAAAATTATACTTTTTTGTATTTTTTATAATTTTATAAGCCACATTATCGTCTTTACAGTATTTTCCCGCTGCTTTTAATATCTTTGCTTTTGTATTTCCAGTTATAACATCTTTAACTGACAGTTCTTTTCCCGTTTCCAGGTTATAATTAAGTCCATAATAATGTCTGTTAGTAACACCACCTGCATACCACCATTCTGACATATGGAAGCTTACAATATTGTCTTTATTATATGATATATCACAAAAGGTTGTCCAATAATATTGTTCTGTATCTTCATAAAACCGGTTGTGTTTTATAGCATCTTTTGTATATTCTTTAATGCTTTTTGCATTTCCAGACTTAAAATACTGCATGCTTTTCTTTTTAATCTGCTTATTAATCCTGGTAACAGAAGGTAATGTACTTATAAACTGCGGATACTTGAAGGATACTATACCCCTGATATTTCCACTTTCATCTTTATATTCTTTTTTATCTTCTTTTATTTCATAACCAATTACCAAAGCACCATTTCTAACGTCCATATCCTGCATAATTTTATTATTGTTTATACCATCATGTTCAACTTGTCCATATATAGCAGATGGCATGCATGTCCTGGCTAAAACATTTTGTGGAATAGCAAGTGCAAATACTGGCAATGCCATACACAAAAATAAAACATTTGTTACATATCTCTTAAACCGTACCATAATTATACCCCTTTTCTAATTTTATGTACTCTCTAAATTTTATAATATTAGAACTTGTACACTATATATAAATAAATTTCATTTTGTTATTATATTAACACAAAATAATATTCTTTTATTATAATTTACTCCCGTTTAAAACTTTTTTAAAAAAATAAATATTTTAAACAAAACAACAGTAATAACCTTATATAGTACCAAAGAATATTTGGAAATTAATTTCAAACCATTAGATTATACAAAGATTATATTACTCTGGCAAGTTCCAAATGTTTTACCATAAAGCAGCTGTTATGGATACACTGGTGTTTAAGCCTTGTTTTTTAAGGCTTTATGCACCATTGTGTATCCATCCAAGCGGAATGCGGGCAAAGCCATGTTGCACATGGCTTTTTGTTGGTAAAATTTTGGAATTGCCAGAGCCAATAAAATTTATAAAATTCCAAAAAACAAGAATACCATCCACCAGTTATAATTCTATTTTTATTTTAAATTTCTTCATCCAGTAATCAATCTGTATCAAATATGCAAGCATCTGTGGACCTGCCATAAGCTGCCCATACCAAGGTGCGCCATAGTCCTTTACACTTTTCATAAATTTCTCAAGTTTTCTTATATCTATTATTTTAAATAATGGTGACCCTCCTTCTTTTAAAACTTTCTCCAGACGCTCTGTAAGAAGCTTCTCATAGTATGGATTATAACTCTTAGGATATGGGCTTTTTCTTCTGAATAATATTTCATCTGGAAGCTTGCCACGTGCAGACTGGCGCAACAGGTTCTTTACAACACCATCATGTGCTTTCATATCCCATGGCACATTAAAAACATATTCCACAAGCTTCCTGTCTGCAAAAGGAACCCTTGCCTCAAGACCAGAATGCATACTTGTTCTGTCCATCCTGTTAAGAAGTGTCTGCATAAAGAACCTTATATTAAGGTATCCTGTCTGTCTCCTGCTGCTTTCTGTTTCATCCTCACGTGGCATAATTATAGTTTCACTTACAGCATCTGCATATGCCTTATCCACAAATTCATCCATCTTTAATGCATAAAGCACTTCACTTTTCATAAGGCTTTTACGTGGTGATAAATCAGGGGTCCAAGGGAAAGTATGGCTCTTTAGGAACTCTTCTTTATGAAACCACGGATACCCTCCAAATACTTCATCTGCACACTCTCCTGTAAGCACTACTTTGTGGTTTAAACTAACTTCCTGGCAGAAATGTACAAGTGAAGAGTCTACATCCGCCATACATGGCAGGTCATGTGCATCAACTGAAGCATATAAAAGGTCTGCCTGTGTTTCGTAACTACATTCCAGAAAATGATGCTCTGAACCAAGAAATTCCACCATTTGTTCAACATATGGCCGGTCTTGTGATGGCTGGAAACTATTTGACTTAAAATACTGGTCATTTCCTGTAAAATCAAATGAGTATGTAACAAGCTGTTCACCTTTCTTCTTTAATTCAGCCGCACATATTGCTGAAACAAGGCTTGAATCAACCCCTCCAGACAAAAATGTACATATTGGCACATCTGAAACCATCTGTCTTTTAATTGCATCCTCTACAAGAAAACCTGTCTTTTCAACTGTCTTCTCATAACTGTCTTCATGCGGCTTGCTTTTAAGATGCCAGTAACAATTATTTTTTATGCCATACTGGCTGCAGCTTAGATAACATCCTGGTTTAACTTCATAAACACCTTTAAATATACCTGAACCTGGTATCCTTGCAGGTCCCATGCCAAAAACTTCATTTATCCCATCCCTGTCAAGGACTGCCTCTGTACCTGGATATTTAAAAAGACCTTTAGGCTCTGATGCAAATATCACTGTATTATCTTTTACAGTATAAAATAATGGCTTAATCCCAAAACTGTCCCTGTATAAATATATGGTTTTATGCCTTTCATCATATATTGCAAATGCAAAAATACCATCAAGTTTATTGACAAATCCAGGTCCATACTGCAAAAAAGAAAGCAGGATAACCTCTGTATCTGAACCAGATACAAAACTCCACCCTGCATTCTTAAGTTTCTTGCGTAACCGGTCAGTATTATAAATCTCACCATTATATACTATATGATAAGAATACCCATCAAGTTTCCTGCTCATAGGCTGTATGCCTCCCAAAAGGTCAATAATTGCAAGCCTTGTATGGGCAATCCCACAATGTTTAAAAAGCCTTATCCCATCGCTGTCTGGCCCACGGTGGACAATGCTGTTTTTCATATCTTCCAGCACCTTTTCATACAGCTGGCGGCTTTCCATAAAATCAAAAGAAGCGTTAAAAAATCCCGCTATTCCACACATATTCCCTCCATCCCTGCATATCAGGCAGATATTTATAATGTATTATTTTATATATAACTATCTGTTTATTATATGCTTCTGCTTCTGGAAATATGACTATTTTAACTTTATTAAGTAAGCTTTTTAAAATACACACTTCTTAAGTGCCAGACCTGATTTACCAGGGCTTTCTTAGCCTGGCAGGAGTCCAGGCTAAGAAAAGCGGCAATGAGATTGGTCCGCTAACGGGCAAGTAGCCAATGCCTGATTGCAGGCAATGCGGATTGCAAATATCCACTTAACCTGTAATGTTATTATTTATATAACAGGCTCTATAATAACAAACAGCCGCCTGCTATAAATATTATTCTTCACTATATTTACATGAAACCTCTGCATATGCACGTTTATCACATATTATAGGGAGTGCCTGTTTTAAATTCTCTATTTCCGCATAACTATATATTCCACCATCTTCACCATCAAGTGTCCACTGGACATCATCATCACTTGATATAGAAATATTATTACTGCTTAAATACAATATCTGTGCTGCATCAAGCTGCTTTGACAACAGTGAATTTAAAACCTGCTGTACTTCTATGGGATTTTTAGGGTTACGTATAAAAATAGCCTCAAACTTCCCATCATCCATTTTAATATTTTTCTTGCTGTATGCTTTATATCCTGCAACAGATACAGAATTGCTTACAAGCCCTAATATAAATGTATCTTCATAAACCTCACCATCACATTTAATTACCATATGGTGTGGTTTTATATCAGATATATGTTTTAATGCCTCTACAAAATAAGCTATTTTGCCAAGGGCATTTTTCCATTCTTGTGGTGTCTGGTAAGAAACTTCCGTAAATGCGCCAAAACCTGCAACATATGTAAAGTTCCTGTCATTAAACTTTCCCATGTCACAGTCAAATATACTTCCATTTACTATTAATTCTGCTGCATCTTTCATTACTTTAGGTATATTAAGGCTTGATGCAAAATCATTGACAGTTCCGGCTGGTATATAGCCGCACACAGGACACTTTTCAAGTTTCATAAGCCCTGTTGCCACCTCATTCATAGTACCATCACCACCAGAACACACAACAAAACTATAATCCATACCATGTTCCTCTACAATTCTTGTAGCATCACCTGCACCTTGTGTGGCAAATATTGTAATCTCATAACCTGCATTGCATAAAACCCGTATAATGTCTGACAGGTTATTACGTATCTGTTCTTTACCTGCCATAGGATTATATACAAATAACATTTTTTTGTCCATAAAATCCCCCCTGTTGCCATTTATTCCCATACAGGCAAAGTAAAGATGTACAATTTATGTATCATCCAGACACGCCTGCCGGGCCAGATACCACGCAGCCCTGCTGCGTACAACAAATTCCATCCCCGTCATACCTGTTATTGGGGTATCGTACTTAGTGGAATATATCCCATATCTTGTCTATGCTTTTATTTTTTATCTGTTCCTTATACATTTCTTCTGCTTTTAAATATTCATTATAAGGAATTTTAATCTTGCCTTGCTCTGTATAATATTTCCCGTTATATGTGCCATCCATATTATATACAAGCCTTCTTGTTTCCATAAACATTGCATCACCAAATGAAAAGAAACGGTATTTAAGTGATACTGCTTCATTATAAGCTTCCATAATTTCACTCTGCCCTTCTAGTGCTGACACCAGCATTAAAAGGGTTGATTCTGGAAGATGGAAGTTAGTTATAAGTGCATCCGCAATTTTAAACTGGTAGCCTGGATAGATAAAAATATCCGTATCACCACCACCTGTATTTATAATTCCATAATTTGCTGCTGCTGATTCAACAGTCCTTAAGCTTGTAGTACCAACACAAATAACCCTTCCACCATTTTTCTTGGTAGTATTAATTAAATCTGCCGCTTCACTGCTTACATGGTACTCCTCTGTATGCATATGGTGGTTTTCTATATTATCTGACTTTACTGGCCTGAAAGTCCCAAGACCCACATGTAATGTTACTTTTGCAATATTTATACCTTTATCTTCTATTTCCTTTAAAAGTTCTTCTGTAAAATGTAACCCTGCAGTTGGTGCAGCAGCAGAACCTTCATATCTGGCATAAACTGTCTGGTAGCGGTTTTTATCCTTAAGTTTATGTGTAATATATGGCGGCAGAGGCATCTGCCCAAGCTGGTCAAGTATTTCTTCAAATATCCCGCTATATTCAAACTTTACCAGGCGGTTTCCATCTTCTACTACATCCAGGACTTCAGCCTTAAGAAGCCCTTCTCCAAAGACCAGCCTGCTGCCAGGTCTTGCTTTTTTACCTGGTTTAACCAAAGTTTCCCATATATCATTATCTTTACGTTTAAGAAGAAGAACTTCAACTTTCCCGCCAGTTGTTTCACGCTCCCCAAGCAGCCTTGCAGGAATAACTTTTGTATTATTTAATACTAAACAGTCACCAGGAACAAGATAATCTATAATATCATGGAAAATCTTATGCTGTCTTTCACCAGTCTTTTTGTCTATTACCAGAAGCCTTGATGCATCCCTGCGTCCTGCCGGGTCTTGTGCAATAAGTTCTTCTGGCAGGTCATAGTTAAAATCAGAAGTTTTCATTTAAAACCAGCCTCCATATCCTGCTATATTATATTCCAGTTTCACCAGTCCTCCTTGTTTTCTTCAATAACATCCAATACTTCTTCCAATGTAATATTTATATCTTTTGTAGTATTTCTGCTTTTGTTATTATTGGATTTACCCAATATACATTCTTTATATAACTGCTCCATTGCCATAAAAATATCTTCTCTCTCTTCAGTTTCAATAAACTGTCCATATTTCCTGTTTAGCTCATTGAAGTTTCTGGTATACTGCCTTACTATTTCTATTACATCTTCACTGTTTTCTGCATTTAATAAAAGTTTCTTTGTATCCTTATAACATTTAAAAGACCTTTTATATGCCGCTGCTGGAACAAATCCACTTCCATCCCATTTACGTAGTGGGTTATCTATATTATCTGCAAGCCATCCGCTGTCCCGCATACTTTTTACTGATAAAACATCCAGACGGTTTTCCCAGTGCTTTTTAATATATTTTCCTGCTGTCTTTGGCACACTATAAAAGTCAATTTCCCTTAGTTCTTCCAGTTGGCCAAATATTTTTACATCACAATCATTATATCCAAATATATCATAAAAACCAATAGTTTGTAAATTTTTAAGAAATTCCATTTTATGTATATTAGTAATTATACCAGGAGAACCAGTGAGTGAGATTTTCTTAATATCTGGAAAATATCTGGTAATTATTTCTATATCCAGCTCTTTTATATTATCAATATTTAACTCCCTTATTTTTACATCTTTAAATATAATGCCAGGAAATTCTTTGATATTTTTAATATGTATATCTAATATAATGCCTTTATCCTTAATAACAGGATTTCCATAAATATAAAACTGTTTCTTAATATTACCATATATCTCCAGTCTATCTGTTTCTTCTGGAAGCATAATCTTATTAACTCCTGTTATATCTGTTTCTATATTATAAAGCCCTGTCCCTCTAAGGTCAACTATATCTGCTTCTGTATTTGATAATTTTAAAGAATGCAGCAACGGGCTTGTCTTTATAAGGTTTACAAGTTTCTGCGAATATCCATGTACATCAGCAGATATAATGCAAGGAAACCCACATAATGAACTATTGTCATCCAAAAGTTTATATAAATCATTATCCAGGCAATCCTTATTCTTTTTAACCAGTTCTTTTTTTATCCTTACAAATTCCCCACTGTTAATATACTTTTTATAATTTCTTTGTGCTTCATTGCCAGCAGCCTTCCAACGCTCTTCAAATATATAATCAGTTCCCTGCTGCCAGACATCATTAAAATAGCTTCCATCCCTGCAGTTTGTTACAACTAAAGGGATTTTCCCTATGTAAATATAATTACCTGGTACAGACAGTTTATCAATAACCTGTTTAACCATTCTGTGCCTGTTAATATAACACTCTTTGTAGAATGGTTTAATTTCTTTTAAATCATTTTCTGATGGTACTTCTTCCCCAAGGTAATCAAGTAAAATATAACATAAACTTCCACCCCATACATCTAAAACCTGGCATGTCCCATACTTACCAAGTTCTTCTATATAAAATGCATATACATCACCATTTTCTGCAATACGCCCCATATTTCCCATAAATTATCTCCTATATAAAATTAACTAAGGCAATGCACAAGCACTGCCTTGAAACACTATAAATTTATTCCTAATAGTAATGATTTTCTTTACAAATATAAAATTAACAAATATTTTAAAGTTGTATCATTACCATGCAGCTTTTCTTACAGAAGCATATTCCATATTTTTTAATAACCATATAACCCTCATCAGCCAGCCCTGCATCATAATGCTGGTCTTCTATCTGTTGTAATGCTTTCCTGCACATATTTTCCATTTCCGTATACCTTTGTACACGTTTAAGCTCAAGTATTATTGCAGGCTGACGTTCATCATATGGCTTTAAAACAATATCATAACGCCCCTCACCACTTTCCCGGTTTGAAAGCTTCTCATATCCTTGCAGCCCACTTAAAAGCCCTAACAAAAAACCATGATAAAAATTCTCTGCATTATCCATAAAACTAATGCTTCCATGAAGCTGTTCCCTTAAATAACTTTCAAAAACATCTGTATCACCATTTATTATAGCATTATAAAAACCCGAAAAATCTATTGATTTAATTCTGTTATTAAACCATTCTGTTATTTTATTTCTGTAAATGCTGCGTACTTCCCTATTTGGGATTTGTAATACAAGATAAATTGTATCAGTTTCAAACCTTTTATCTATAGCTTTAAGATAACCTGTAAAAAACAAAAAATTCCATAAATTATCCTGTGACTGTCCTATATCAGCATAGGTAACATCCTCATGCACTGGCTTCTCTATTGTCCCCCATGTGACAAGCCCCTCTAGTTCATTTCTTGTATTATCATCCGCATTTTCAATTAAATCACGTACAATACTGTTTGATGATGTATTGGACCAGTAAGGTTTAGGAAATTTTGTGTTTTTATAAACAATATCAGAAACATAATTAACAAGACTCCATGGATTATAAATCTCTGTATTGCCAAAAAGATAACCATTATACCATTCTTTTACCTCTTCCTTTCTTGAGGTAATACCATAAACATCAAGTAACTTATCAACCTCATATTGTGTAAAACCAAAATATTCTGCATAACTGTCATCTAATACAGAAACCACTTTTAAATTATTAAGCCCTGTAAATA
>ERZ778516.153-NODE-153-length-58717-cov-11.004654_pt1 | contig 58717 bp, 48 predicted proteins | sample MGYA00510342_ERZ778516 | MGnify/ENA primary metagenome ERZ778516 (study PRJEB29527, sample SAMN07138961) | mouse gut metagenome | material: feces | host: mouse | place: China:Nanjing | collected 2016-01-25 ...
GTGTTAGGCACGCCGCCAGCGTTCATCCTGAGCCAGGATCAAACTCTCATAATAAGTTCTCTTCCGGCCAGCCATACTTAAATGGTATATCTGGCTTACTGTTTTTAGGTTGCATCTCAAAATGCCTGTCCTCTTGAATGTCTTCTGGCCTTTTGCCGAAGACCCTGCCCCATATTTGGGCCAGGAACTCTTTTTTTAGAATCTTTCAAGGTTATTCCATTGTTCAGTTGTCAAGGTTTTATTTTGTTATCACTCTCGCGCGACAACTTCTATATCTTAGCACAGTCATCTGCGTTTGTCAATAACTTTTTTCATTTTTTGTAAATTTTTGTTTTATCTAAATTTTCTAGAATAAACAACCATTTACATTTTTCGACTGCCGTCCTTGACGACGAATGTTATTCTATCATGTTTATTTTCAGATGTCAACAATTTTTTTTAATTTTTCTAATTATTTAGCTTAGGGTATCAAAAGGGTTCACTGCACCCGCTCCGCTTTAGACCATAATTTCTTTTCTAGTTTAGAAAGATGCCTTGAAATATTACTCCCTTTTCGGAATTGTGTGCCCACTGAAAACGAACCTATAAATATACATTGAAAATAGTATTTGAATATCTTATAATTAGATAGTTTAAATTAATAGTATTTGCCAGAGGTGTAGAACGATGAACATGAAAGCCTATATGGTAAAAAATATTATAAGGGGATAGATTTGCTGAATTTTAACATAAATGAAAACCGCTAAAGGAGGCAACAACATAATGTTCATGGTTTAGTGATGAAATGCATTTCTATGGTATTTCATCGGAATACATTATAAGAAATTTAACAAGGCAGAGTAAAGGGCTTTTAAATAACCGGAACACTTTTCCGAAAATAGATAAATCTGTGGAAACTCAAGAAATTTCCTTATTGACAATTTCTTTTTAACATGATTTAATATTCATATGAACAATTATTCATATATTGTTTTTTATCAAAGGAGGAATTATTATGGAACCAACTGAAAAACGTGATTTACACGATCCTAACCATATACAGGCCATACATCATAGCCAAGAACACGGGGATAACTGCCCCTGCGGGCACGGGCATGGACACCACCATGAGGAACACCATGGACATGGGGACGGCTGCTCCTGTGGGCATGAACACCATGGACATGGGGACAGCGGGCAGCACAGGCAAAGCCCAGACGCTGATACTGCTGCTGGGATAAAATTCACCTGCCTTGTGGAAAACCTTGGCTGTGCCAATTGCGCTGCCAAAATGGAACGCCGCATCAATGAACTGCCGGAGGTAAATGCGGCTACCCTGACCTTTGCGACCAAGCAGCTCCGCGTAGCCATAGCGGCAGAACATGCTGGGCTGGAAGATGCGTTGGTTGCCAAATTCCAAGAGATCTGCGCTTCTATTGAACCAGAAACCGTAGTGCGCAGGCAGCAGCCCTCCCAAAAGGGGAAGAAATCCCTTTCTTCCGGGGAGCAGGAAAAATCCGGGAACCGGCGGCTCAGTGAACAGCAGCTAGGGCTTCTCTCCATTATAATAGGGGCGTCTTTCTTCGCTGCCGGGGAACTTCTGGGGCATTTTGGCATGAAAGGGGCGTTTTTACCCTCCGCTGCCTTTGTAGTTTCCTATATAATTTTAGGCGGGCGGATTGTGCTGGCTGCACTGCGGAATTTATGCAAAGGGCAGGTATTTGATGAAAATTTCCTGATGAGCCTTGCCACCCTGGGGGCGTTTGCCATCGGGAATTTCCCTGAGGCAGTGGGCGTCATGCTGTTTTACCGGATTGGGGAATATTTTGAAGAAACTGCGGTAGCCAGAAGCCGTTCCCAGATTATGGATGCGGTAGATTTACGGCCGGAAGTCGTTACCCTCGTCCTTGGGGCTGACACCAAAACGGTTGACGCTGAGGACGCCCAGGTAAATGACATCCTGCTGGTCCGCCCAGGCGACCGTATCCCACTGGACGGGGTTGTGGTAGAAGGGGAAAGCCGCCTGGACACTTCCCCTATTACAGGGGAGCCCGTCCCGGTAAAAGCTGCCGCCGGGGATGCCGTGACCTCTGGCTGCATCAACACCTCCGGCCAGCTAAAAATCCGTGTGGAAAAAACACTGGAGCATTCCATGGTAACCAGAATTTTAGATTCTGTGGAAAATGCTGCTGCCAGCAAGCCAAATATTGACCGGTTTATTACCCGGTTTTCCAGAATTTATACCCCATTTGTGGTAGCGGCGGCTTTGGCCACTGCAATCGTGCCTTCCTTAGTGACCGGGGACTGGCAGCACTGGATTTATACGGCGCTGACATTTCTGGTAATTAGCTGCCCCTGCGCTTTGGTGCTGAGCGTTCCCCTTGCATTTTTCTCCGGGATTGGGGCTGGCTCAAAACGTGGGATTTTATTCAAGGGCGGCGTGTCCATCGAAGCCTTAAATAACGTTTCTGCTGTAGTTATGGACAAAACTGGGACCATTACCAAAGGGAATTTCGTGGTACAGGACGCCATTCCTTTCCATGGGTATTCCAAAGAGGATGTTTTGCGGCTCTGTGCCAGCCTTGAACAGCATTCCACCCACCCGATTGGCGTCAGCATTACGGCTGCGGCACGGGAAAAAGGCCTTGCCCTGGACGATGCTTCTTCCTTAAAGGAACTGGCAGGGCATGGCATACAAGCCCTCCTGCCGGCTGGGGAAGCTTTGGCCGGGAACCGGAAACTGATGGAAAAATTCCATATAGACCTTACAGACTGCGGGAAAGCTGCCTATGGGACGGAAGTGTTCCTTGCCGTCCAAGGCAAGCTGGCTGGACGCCTTGTGGTTTCTGATACAATCAAGCCGGAATCCGCCAAAGCTATCGCTGCATTGAAAGATCTGCATATTACTACTGCCATGCTGACTGGGGATGCGCCAGAAAGCGCCGAAGCAGTCGCAAAAGAAACCGGGATTGACCAGGTGTATGCCAAGCTGCTCCCAGACGGCAAGCTTGCCAAGCTGCAGGAAATCCGGAAAGAAACGGGTTCCGCCATGTTTGTGGGGGATGGCATTAACGACGCGCCAGTCCTTGCGGGGGCTGACGTAGGGGCTGCCATGGGAAGCGGCGCAGACGCGGCCATTGAAGCTGCAGACGTGGTATTTATGACCTCCGACATGGGGGCTGTCCCGGAATCCATTTCCATTGCCACATCCACCACGCGGATTGCCTGGCAAAATGTCGTGTTTGCCCTTGCCATCAAGGCCGCCGTCATGGTTCTGGGGCTTGCCGGGTATGCATCTATGTGGATGGCGGTATTTGCGGACAGCGGCGTTGCCATGCTGTGTGTACTAAATTCCATACGTATCCTATACAGGAAACAGGCGGCATTATAACCTTTGTGCGAATATGCAGGGCTTGCCCCGGCAAAGCGGGGGCTCCTGTCCGGCTCGCTGCCCGCGGGAAGAAAGCCCTGCTGCAGCCAGCGCCTACTATTTTTCAGGCACTGCCGCTACCCTATCTGCCGGATTGCCTCCCCAATGTTCCCTACCCCGACAATCCGGATCCCCTTGGTATCTGTAAGGCCGGGAATGGATACCTTTGGCAGGATGCAGGTTTCAAAGCCCAGCTTTTTGGCTTCTGTAACCCGCTGCTGGGCCATATTGACGGCGCGCACTTCGCCGCTTAAGCCCACTTCCCCAAAACAGATGGTTTTCTCGTCAATGGCTTTTTCCCGGAAACTGGAAGCAAGGGCCATGACAATGCCCAAATCCATGGCAGGCTCGTTCATGCGGATTCCCCCTGCTATATTTACATAGGCGTCGCAGGCGGATATGGACATCCCGGCACGTTTTTCCAGTACTGCTACCAGCAGGTTTACCCGGTTTAAGTCCGTCCCGGCGGCAGTCCTCCGGGGAATCCCAAAATTGCTGTGGCAGACAAGGGCCTGGATTTCCACCAGGACTGGGCGGGTGCCTTCCATGGAGCAGGCCACCACGGAGCCTGACGCGCCTTTTGGTTTCCCATTCAGCATAAATTCAGAAGGGTTTTTCACTTCCATAAGGCCAGACTCCCGCATTTCAAATACACCGATTTCATTGGTAGACCCAAAACGGTTTTTGACACCTCTTAAGACCCGGTAGGAAGCATGGCGGTCCCCCTCGAAATAAAGCACGGTATCCACCATATGCTCTAAAACCCTTGGGCCTGCCACGACCCCTTCTTTTGTCACATGCCCTACAATAAAAATCGTAATTTCCATCCCCTTCGCTATCCGAAGCAGCCTTCCGGTGGTTTCCCGCACCTGGGACACGCTGCCGGGGGCGGAGCTTATTTCCTCACTGTAAATCGTTTGGATGGAATCAATGATTACGGCCTGCGGCTTCTGGCGCTCCACCACCTGCTCAATGCGCTCCACGCCTGTTTCACAGAACAGTTTCAGGCCATCGGAAAACTGGCCGATCCGCTGTGCCCGCATTTTAATCTGCTGCAGGGATTCCTCCCCTGAAATGTAGAGTACTTCCATGGTTTCTGCCAGGTTCCTGCATACCTGGAGCAAAAGGGTGGATTTCCCAATGCCTGGGTCCCCGCCTACCAGCACCAGGGAGCCCGGGACAATCCCGCCCCCCAGTACCCGGTCCAGTTCCCCAAAGCCGGTCCCCATCCGCTGCTTGGACTGCATGTCGATTTCTGAAATGCGGGTGGTTTTCAGTTCTTCCGTTCCGCCTGGGGCTGCTTTCAGTTGCCCTGCTGCTTTTTTTTCTATAGATTCTTCCACAAATGTGTTCCATTCCCTGCACCCCGGGCACTGCCCCATCCATTTGGAGGACTCGTAGCCGCAGGACTGGCAGAAATATACGGTAACTTTCTTTGCTTTTGCCATGTGATGCCCTTTCTGTTATAAGATAAACGGAACCATTTTCCAGTGAATATTATATTTCAGACTATTGGGGCCAGAAAAACAGGGGCTGCCGCAAAATACAGAAATCTTTCCAATTGACAGCAATATATCCCGAAACCCAGGCTATACCATGTGGAAAATTCCTATTTTACAACAGCCCCTTGTGCTGGCTGCGGCTGTTTGCATAGACTGGAAAACAGCCGCTTTATCCTGTTTGGATCTTTATGTGTGTTACGCTTTTTCAATCTTAACTGCTACCGGTGCGTCTTCGCTCAGTTCTACGCTCAGGCTTAACTTCCCGCCCAAATTCGTTTTCATATTCCCTGCGCTTACGCCGCCTACCAGTACCTGATATTCTGCCTGTTCTTCCAATTCCAAAGTAATCTGCGCGTCCTCCGGGCCTTCTACCTGGAATTCAATGCCGCTGTCTGTCACATGAAGCTGGCTTACGGCGGTCCCGGGCACAGATTCATATACGAACATCCCATTCCGTTCCAGCTTGGTAATCTCCTTGAACGTTTTTACCTTATATAAGTCCCCGCCAAACTCAAAATTATCTGCTTTCGCCTTGGCAGGCAGCTTGTAATTGCCAAAACTTAACGTTTCATTATTCTCTGTCCGGATTAGTTCTTCTACTACAGCCATTTTCTTATCCTCCTGTTGAAATCTTGTCATACATTCCTGCATCTGCCTGCAGTGCTGCGCAAAATCTCTGCTTATCAGTGTGAAAGCTTCTGCTTTCACCGTAATTATATAATAAATCCTGCTGTTTTACCAGTCATATTTTTCTTAAATTTTTCTAATGTTTTCCTACTTCACATGGAACACAATTTCTTTTTTCTGCATGGCGGCCTCGACTGCGCTACCAGGTTTCACGCGGCCTGCCAAGATTTCCTCTGCCAGCCCGTCTTCGATTTTATTCTGTATCATCCGGCGTAAGGGGCGGGCGCCATATTTGGGCTCAAAAGCGGCGTCCACAATATGGCTTTTGACATTGCCAGTGATATGGAGGTCAATACCCATCTGCTTCTTACAGCGTTCCACCAAGGTTTTGGACATAAGTGTGACAATTTTCTTCATGTCTTCCTTGGTCAATGCGTGGAATACAATGGTTTCGTCAATGCGGTTTAAAAATTCCGGCTTGAAAATCCGCCTGACTTCTTCCATTACGCTGTCCTTCATCCGGTCATAATTGTGCTTCGCATCTTCCACGGAAGCAAAGCCCAGGGCTTTGGGCTCAATGATGGACTGCGCCCCGGCGTTGGAGGTCATGATGATAATGGTATTCTTAAAATCAATTTTCCGGCCTTGGGCATCGGTAATGTGGCCGTCGTCCAACACCTGCAGCAAAATATTGAACACATCTGGGTGGGCTTTTTCTATCTCATCAAAAAGGATGACGGAATAAGGGCTGCGCCTTACCTTTTCGCTGAGCTGCCCGCCTTCGTCGTAGCCTACATATCCCGGCGGGGAACCAATCATCTTTGATACGCTGTGCTTTTCCATATATTCTGACATGTCAACCCGGATCATGGATCCCTCAGTGCCAAAAACAGCTTCTGCCAGCGCCTTGGAAATCTCTGTTTTCCCTACCCCGGTAGGCCCTAAGAACAGGAAAGACCCAATGGGGCGGCTGGGGTCTTTTAAGCCTACCCTTCCCCGGCGGACGGCTTTTGCCACGGCAGTTACGGCTTCTTCCTGCCCAATGACACGCTTGTGGAGGATGGACTCTAACTTCCGGAGCTTAGCGGATTCTTCCTCTGCCAGCCGCTTTACCGGAATTTTTGTCCACTGGGCCACGACCTCCGCCACTTCATTTTCCCCTACTTCCGCCCGCTTGCGCTTCATGGATTTTTTGGCTTTTTTGCGGAGCTTTTCGTATTCTGCCTGCAGTTCTTCTTTTTCCTTGCGCAGTGCGGAAGCGGCTTTCAGTTCCATTTTCTGGATGGCTTCTTCCATTTCATCGGAAACCCGGCGGATTTCTATTTGGATATCCTGCAGGTTGGTGGAGGTTTTCACCCCTTCCAAACGCACCTTTGCGGCTGTTTCGTCCATCAGGTCAATGGCCTTATCCGGCAGGAACCTGTCGGAAACATAACGGTCTGACAGCTTTGCGGCTGCTTCCAAGCCCTCGTCGGTGATAATGACTTGATGGTGCTTTTCATAAAACCTGCGCAGGCCTTTTAAGATTTCTATTGTGTCCTCTACCGTAGGCTCTTCTACCATTACAGGCTGGAACCTCCGTTCCAGGGCTGCGTCCCGCTCAATGTACTTCCGGTATTCTTCCACCGTGGTGGCGCCTATCATCTGGAATTCCCCCCTTGCCAGATAGGGCTTTAAGATATTGGAAGCATCCATTGCCCCCTCGGCGCCGCCGGCTCCAATCATGGTATGGAGTTCATCCATAAACAGCAGGATATTCCCTGCCCCAATGACTTCCCGGATAACTTTCTTAATGCGTTCCTCAAATTCCCCCCGGTACTTAGACCCTGCAATCATGCTGGAAAGATCCAGGGTGATTACCCGCTTGCCCGCCACGGATTCTGGCACAAGCCCAAGGGAAATCTGCTGCGCAAGGCCTTCTGCAATAGCAGTTTTCCCTACCCCCGGCTCCCCAACCAGGCAGGGGTTATTCTTCCCCCGCCTGCTTAAAATCTGGATAACCCGGCGGATTTCTTCTTCCCGCCCAATCACTGGATCCATTTTCCCTTCCAGCGCAAGCTTCGTCAAATCCCTCGAATACTGGTCCAGCACCGGGGTAGCCTGCAGGGAACGTTTCCTCCCTTTGGCAGACCTCATCTCTTCCCTTGAAAAACTGCCTTCTTCCCCCATTGCCACCAATAAATCAACATACAGCTTCTGCAGGTTCACGCTCATGGTGTTCAAAAGGCGCACGGCTGCAGACTCATTTTCTTTCATAATGGCAAGCAGGAGGTGTTCCGTGCCGATTTCCTCGCTGCTGAAATGCTCCGCTTCTTTCTCTGCGGTAGCAAGCATCCTCTGGGTTCTTGGGGAATAGCCATCGGCATCCAGAAGGAGTGTCCTTTCCCCCGGGGAAATCAGCTCCTCAATCAGCTCCACCAGCTTTTTTTCCTCCAGATGGCTTTCTGTAAGGACTTTGGCTGCTACCCCGGTCCCCTCCTGCAATAACCCTGCCAAGATATGTTCTGTGCCTACATAATTATGCTGCAGCTTCTTAGAGAGCTTCGCTGCCAGCTCCAAGGCTTTTCCTGCTTGCGGCGTGTACTGTTTATGCATTGGCTCCTCCTGTTATTCTTCATATTCATCAAATATTTCATCTACCATCCCATGGATTTCTTCCCGGGAAATATTTTTACAGACTGCTTTCGCTAAAATGACCTGAAAGGATTCCCTCAGTTCCTGGATGGCCTGATGCTTATCTTCCTGCAGAAAAATCACGGCACCATTCCTGCGGTCCAGGCGGATAAAGCCTTCCTGCCGCAGCACATGGTACGCTTTGTTTACCGTATGCATATTGATGCCGATGCTCTCTGCAAGCTGGCGTACCGAAGGGAGGGATTCCCCTTCCTGGTACTGGTTTGTGGCGATGCCCAGCACAATCTGGTTGCGAAGCTGCACATAAAGTGCCTCATCGCTGTTAAAATCAATTTCTATATACATCTTTCACCTGATTCCTTATTTTTATAAGTCCTCCAAATCAATAACTTCAAAATCATCGTCCGGGATAGGCGGAGCCTTTGGTATTGTGGGCATTTCTGTTTTTTTCGGGGCTTCCTTGTTCATAATTGCCCGGGTTTCCTGTGTCAGCTTCTTGCCCGCCCTTGCAATTTCTTCCCATGGCTCCGGCTCCTTTGCAGGCTCGGCTTTGGGCACTCCGCCCTGCTGCTGGCGGCCTGGATCCTCCATGTCCTCCTGCACGCGCCTGCGGCTTAAGTTCCCAGATTCCTCCGGTTCCTCCTGCACGTGCTTGCCCCTGGCCTTCCTAGGTTCTTCCGCATCTTCCTTCGCCTGCCGGCGGCCTAGCTTCCTTGGTCTGTCCCCGCCGCGCATACGCTTATGCTCCCTGCGCCTTGGCTCCCTTCCAGCTTCCTGTTCTGGGCGGGAGCGTTTCGCCTTCTTTGGCGGGGCGTCATAGAAATCCTCCTCATCGCCGTCCACAGGCCTTGCCCGCAGGATCAGGTTTACAATCACTACAATCAGCACTGCAATCAAAAATACCATGATTGCAGTGTTCCTTCTGGACCTGCCCTTTGTTTCCTTTAACTGTTCTTCCAAATCTTTGCAGGTATTCTTAACGGATTCCAATTCCGCTGTGCTGTCCATGGCATCTGGCTCCCCGGCTGGCTCCTGCACGGCCGTCTGGACATGCCGCTGGAAAAAACCGTCCTTTGCATCATATTGGTACCAGCCCATGTTCCCGGCGCTGCTGACGCCGTATACCAATGAAAATTCTTGGCTGGCTGCCCCTTCCGTCCCTGCACCTTCCTCCCCCGTGCCTTCCGGGGCCGCTGCCGCGCCGGAAGCTGGCACAGCGCCATTGATGAATACGGGGACGCCTTCAAAGCCTTCTATAGCTGCGGCTGACTGGGTATAACCTTCCGGAGCCCCTGCCCCTGCAGGCGGGTCTAACAGGATCATATATTTTTCCCCGATTTCCACCTTGCGGAAGGGATAAAATGACCCGGAAGCCTCGTCATAGACTGCCAGCGTATTCTTTACTTCCGTGCTTGGCGTCGTCAGGTAAACAAGGAACAGGGTTGCTTTGTCAAACTGGAGCCCTTCTATCTGCTGCCCCTGGCATGCCATGGCTGTCTTTGTAAAATCCTTGGGCACTACTTCGTCTGGGATTGCCGCTGCCAAATTAAATGGGTGGCCGCCTACGGTAATGCCTTCCGGGTTCCCCTGGGTCATTTCCCCCTGGTTTTCTTCCGGGGTTTCCTGGGATTCAGGTTCCTTGGCCGCACCGCCTTCCCCGCCCCTGGTTACAACAATTTTATATGTAGCCGTGGTGCCATTTTCTGCTTTTACCACAATGCTGACGGTGTTCTGTCCGGGCTGCAGGCCGTCCTGGCCTGTGATGGATTCCACGGTTGCCTTGGCATTGGAGGGCTTTGCATCAACGTTGACACTGGTAACATCCTCCGCCACTGACGCCGTATAATTGGTTTCTGAATACTGGAAGGAAGGGGACAGTGTGCCCGGGGAAATGCTCAGGGAAGAAAGGCTGTTGTCCCCGGACTTGTTGGCGTTGTCCGTGCCTTCCTCTATTTCCCCGTCATTCCCTGCTTCCGGCGTGCTGCCGCCAGCCCCTTCCTGAATCGTCAATTTCGTGCCCCCGGCAGAAAGCTCCCCAAATTCTGCGCTCCCGTCTTTGCTTGTGCCGCCGGAGCCGCTGACTGTGACGGAAGCCGTCCCTGCAGCCGTCGCTTTCAGGGTGATGGAAACATTGCTGCCTGTGGCTCCTACATAGCCGTCGCTGCCCCCGGAATATTCCGACTGGCTGCAGCTTACAAAGGAAAATTTCCCGCTGTCGTAATTAAATCCCAGCTTTGCGGTAGCTTCCTCGCCGTTTGGCCCGGTGGCCCATGCAGTTACCGTTACCGTATCCCCCACGCTTACCGTGGATGAGGATACAGAAATCGTCACGGTCCCGCTGGCCTGTGCCCTGATAGGCGGGAACAGCCCAATTAATAGTATCAGAGATAGTAAAATGCCTGCTGCCTGTTTTGTTTTTTTCATATAATACACCTTTCTTCCGTTTGTCCCTTCTATATTTAAATTAGCATAATATCCCACTATTGAATTAGTACCATTATAGGTTTCTTCCTGTGTGGTTGTCAAGTGTTAATGGCGCAAGTTCTGTTTGCTATTTTGGGAAATGTATTATAAAATAGGATTAGGATGTCAAAAGGGTGCGACGCACCCGCTCTATACCATATATTGATGTGCAAATTGATTTGCAATAACAATATATGGTATGAGCGTAGCACCAAAGGTGCTTTTGGCACCCTAATCCAAATAAAGGAGAAAAAAATGAAAAACTGTATTGTTGCACAATCCGGCGGCCCTACCGCTGCCATTAATGCCAGCCTTGCGGGGGTAATAAAAGGCGTTTTAAGCCAGAAAGAATACGGCAGGATTTATGGGGCCCTCAACGGGATTACCGGGATTTTAGAAGGGCGGTCCTTGGATTTGACAGAGCTGTTCCAGAACAGCGAAAATTTGGATCTGCTGAAGGTAAGCCCAGCCATGTACCTTGGATCCTGCCGCTACAAGCTGCCGGACATGGAAACAGGCGCGGAGGATTACCAGAAGATTTTTGCATGTTTTGAAAACATGGACATTGGGGCATTTTTCTATATCGGCGGCAATGATTCCATGGACACCGTAGACAAGCTCTCCGCCTATGCTGCCAAAATTGGGAGCCAGGTCCGCATTATCGGAATCCCGAAAACCATTGACAATGATTTATGCATCACGGACCATACCCCCGGCTTTGGCTCTGCGGCAAAATATGTGGCTGCCGCCCTGCTGGAAATTTACCACGACACGGTAATCTACAATTTAAAGAGCGTGACAATTGTGGAAATCATGGGACGGGACGCCGGATGGCTTACGGCATCCTCCGTGCTTGCCCGGAATGGGTATTCCCCTGCGCCCCACTTAATCTATCTGCCGGAAACAGCCTTTGACACGGAAGCTTTCCTAAACGACGTAAGCAGCCTCCTGACGAAGCACAACAACATTATCATCGCTGTTTCCGAAGGCATCCGGGACAAGGACGGGAAGTATATCAGCGCATCCTCCGGGGCTGTGGATAACTTTGGCCACAGCCAGCTAAGCGGCGCAGGGAAAACTTTGGAATACCTGGTCCAGGACAGGCTGGACGTGAAGGTGCGTTCCATTGAGCTAAACGTCCTCCAGCGCTGCGGTTCCCATATCTCCTCCCTTACGGACCTGGAAGAATCCTTCTGCCAGGGGCAGCATGGGGTTTCCCTGGCTGCAGGAGGGAATACCGGGCTTATGGTAACTATAAACCGCACCAGCAGCGAGCCCTACCAGGTTTCCTACGGCTCCGCCCCGGTATGCGAAATTGCCAACCGGGTAAAATCCGTGCCAGCGGAATTTATCAGCCCGCAGGGGAATGACGTTACGCCTGCCATACTCCCTTACCTGCGGCCTTTAGTCCAGGGGGAGCCGGACATCCGCTTTGCGCAGGGGATCCCCTGTTACCTGCCTGTGCCGCATTTATCTTAACCGCAGGGTTCCGGCGCAAAAGGAGCCGTTGGCTTACCCCAGCGCCACATCCAGTACCATCATAATCAGGAACCCGGCCATCACGCCTATTGTCCCGATATTGGAACTTCCGTCAGGCTGGGCCTGCGGGATTAACTCGTCTGCCACCACGTAGACCATAGCCCCTGCTGCAAAGGCAAGCAGCCATGGCATCAGCGGGACCACAGCGGCAGAAGTAAGGAATACAAGGATCCCTGCTACTGGCTCCACTGCCCCGGAAAGGCAGCCTGCCAAAAATGCCCGCCCCGAGCTGTGCCCCGACTGGCGGACAGGCAGGGATATGGCTGCCCCTTCCGGGAAATTCTGGATGCCAATGCCTATGGCAAGCCCCATGGCAGACGCCAAATACACAGGGTTTTGGGGATGCTGCCCCGCAAGGGCAAAAGCAAGGCCTACCGCCATGCCTTCGGGGATATTGTGTAAAGTCACTGCCAATACCAGAAGCTTCGTCCCTGCTTCTTTCCCTTTCCCATTGGCCTGGAACCATGGCAGGATCTTATCTGCCAAATGCAGGAAAATACCGCCCAGCGCAAACCCTGCCGCTGGGGGGAGCCAGGGAAGCAGCTTTAATTCCCCGCTCTGCTCAATGGAAGGGACCAGCAAGGACCAGACGGCAGCCGCCATCATGACGCCGGAGGCAAACCCCAGGAAGGCGCAGTTCAGCTTATCGCTGATGGCGCCGCGGAAACAGAATACCACTGCCGCCCCTAACGTAGTCATTAGAAATGTAAAGCCAGTGCCGCAAAGCACTTGAACTAATGTTTGAACCATAAAAAAACTCCAAGACTGCATTTGTTTTAGAGTATGCGGGAATGGAGTTTTTTGTTATTAGCCTCTGGCAGGAAAGTTTTTTCAAAAAATACTTGACTGTAAACCTTGTTTATGCCTTATTTTTACTACATAGGAGGTGCAAGCTATGACGATCAAAGAAGTGGAATCCCTTACCGGGCTCGCCCGTTCCAATATCCGTTTTTATGAAAAAGAAAATCTGTTCGAGCCTGCCCGGAATGAAAAAAACGGATACCGGGAGTATTCCATGCAGGATGTGGAAGATATTAAAAAAATTGCATACCTGCGCACGTTAGGGATTTCCATTGAGGAAATCCGGGCGGTAAAGGCAGGGAAAACAACGCTGCAGCAGGCGGTAGAACGGCAAAGCCAGTCGTTAGAAGGGCAAATTACAGATTTGGGGCGGGCAAAAGCCATGTGCCGGCAAATGCTCCGGGATGGGGATCTCAGTTATGGGAATTTAAGGGTGGAGGATTATACGGAAAAGCTCCGGGATTACTGGGAAAGCAGCCGGCCTGTATTCCAATTAGATTCTGTCAGTTTCCTGTACTTATGGGGCAGCATGGCAGCATGGGCGGCAATTACTGGGCTCTGCCTGCTGTTTGGCATTTTATCCTACGGGAGCCTGCCGCCCAAAATCCCCGTACAGTGGAGCGGCGGGGAGGCTTCTTCCTTTGCAGGCAGGTATGTTATCTTTGCCTACCCTCTGGGATGCTTTGCCATCCGCTATTTCCTGCGCCCATGCATTTATGCAAAATTGCGCTTAGACAGGCATTTTGGGGAACTAACTGCAGAGTACTTGACAAATTATCTGTGCTTTGTTCTTTTGTCTGTTGAAGTTTTTTCTGTCCTTTTTGCCTATGGGATGGCAAAAAACATTGTGCCCCTCCTGCTGGTGGATTCGGCTGTACTGATTGGGCTGCTGGCAGTTGGCCTTGTAAAAGCAGATAAAACATCAGGCAGGCCAACGTGTTAATTACTTATTATCCGCCGTACCAGTACGGAACGGCGCACCGCCCGCTTTCCCGCCTGTTTTCCGCCCTGCTGCTACTTCAAAATACCGCCCAATCTCCCGCCATGCTGCCTTGGACTCCGGCATCATCATCATGCCCATCTGGAATACATGGAACATCCCTTCATAAATATGCAGCCGGACTTTCACCCCATGCTGCTTCGCCTTATAGGCCACCCCTACGGAGTCGCTCAGGAGCATTTCCCTTGAACCTGCCTGAATCAGCATGGGAGGGAACCCCCAGTATTCCCCGAACATAGGGGAAATATACGGGTCTTTGGGGTTATGGAGCCCCACATAGTCCCGGTTATAAATCAGGCTGTCCCTTGTATTCCCAAATAGCGGATCCCGCTCGTAATTGTCCTCATAGGAAGGGCCGCTGGAGGTCAAATCCGCCCATGGGGACATCAGGACCAGCCCGCCTGGCAGCCGCCTGTTATGGTCCTTCAAATACATGCACAAGGCAAGGGCAAGGCCGCCCCCAGCGGAATCCCCTGCTACAATAATCTGCCTGCTGTGCCAGCCTGCCTCTTTGAGCCACTGGAAGGCTGCCACGGCATCTTCCAGCGCGGCAGGGTATGGATCTTCCGGGGCAACCCGGTAATCAGCCGTAAGGACCCCCATGCCCCTGCTGGCTTCGCAGTACAGCCCCGCAAAAGTCCGGTAAGCGTTGCGCATGGCCCCAATATAGCCGCCCCCATGGAGCTGCAGGATAACATAATCCTGCCGTGGGGATTCCTTCCTGCACAAATATTCCATCTTAAACTGGGGCATGCCGATTTCTTCCAGATAAAAGCAGTCTGGACAATGCCATTTCGGCTCTACCAGATTTTTCCGGAGCTCCCCAGTTTTTATTTTTCTCCCAATTAAATTGTCGTTGGTTACATGGGCTATCATATCCCGGATTACCCTGCCCATTACGCTGACTTCTCCCATAGAGCCTGTCCTTTCTGAAATTTATCATCTGCGAAAACAACGCCCCACCGCCATGCCCTGCCTGCGCCATGGAGCGTGTTTGAACCTAATTCCCGTGGCCGTTATACATGGAACCTGCGCTTCAGTTCCGCCTTTGCCTTCCGGTCGCCGAAAATCAGCGTGCCCAGGAACATGCACAGGGAACCAGCCAGCGCTGTAAACGCCAAAAAAGGCTTTGTAAGGATCCCAAAGTGCCACAGCAGGATACATGCAATGGACGCCACCACTGTCAGGATCTGCATCAAAAGGTAGCTTTGCCAATTGGATGCATTTACAATCATCAGGGTGCCTATGGTGCCGTCCAGCAAAAGGATTGCCCCTGGCAGCACATAATTGACAGACCAGCCCCGGTAGCCAATAATATAGTCCGCCGCAATCACAAGGAGCACCGCCCCCACGACCTGCACCACGATTACCGCCTGGTACCCCTTGTTTTTCTGCAGGGAGTATTTCAGCGTCAGGTAAAAATATAAAATGCAGATGCCGGTAATGGCAGACCAGCAAATCCCATGGAAATACAAATAATTGACGGCAACCAGGGCCGTTTCCGACACGATTGCCAGAAAGCTGTACAGGCGCACAATAAAGCTCAGCTTGCGTACCACGGCCTTTACATCGGGGTAGGCGTCCCACTCCTGCACCGGGCCTGAGATTTCCAGCACGCTACTGCACAATGGGCAGACTGCAGTATTGTCCAAAATTTCCACTTTACAGTTCCTACATTCTTTCATTCATCATAAACCCCATTCGTTTCTATTTTCACTGGGATCCCATCCGCGGAAAGCCGCCGGAAAAACCCACGCTGCACGGACACATCTGCAAGGCTGCTGGTGATAGTAAAGACCAATGTGTCCTGGTAGGAACAGACCGTCCCCTTAATGCTCTGCCCCTCGGACATGGAGAGGAAGGCATGGAAGCCCTTGATATAACCCTGATATTCCTCCCGTACCTGGATATTCCCGATATTTGTCACCGTTGTCGTATTTGCCAGCGCGCTGCTGCGGTACACATGGCGTATGGCAAGGTTTTTGATAAACAACGGGACTGCCCGCAGGATGAAATTTTTTTCGTTGGATACGTTATAGGCAAACAGGTTCTCCAAATGCTCCCGGTTAATCTGGCTGCGCAGGCTTTCCGCCACAATCTGCACTACCTCCCCAAATTCATAGCTTTCCTTGGTGGGGCGGAACACGGCGGACACAATCACAAAAAAATTCTTCATGGTAATGGAGTCAAAATAAGGCCGCAGGTTTACCGGGACGCAGGAGCTGATGGGGCGTTTGCTGGGCATCCCATGAAGGCACTCCTGATGGATGCTCCACAAAAAAGCCGCCACCAAGTATTCATTGATGGAAACCCCATATTGGCCGCAGGCCTTTTTCAGCTCCTTGATGGGCATTAAGCCATGCATAACCCCAAGCTGCAGCGGCTTTAGCTTCTCCCCCTTTATCAGGAAGGCGCGCTCAGTTTTGTAGCCTTTTTTGTGGCTCTTTTTGTAATTTTTCAGGTAACTGTCTTCCCGGTTTAAGGAAGTGTCACTGCACAGCCCATCCCCCATTTTTTCCTGCAGCTCTGGATGGGCAAGGCGCAGGTACTGGTATGTCAGTTCTTTTAAAAAAGTAATCCCGCCCATGCCGTCTGTCAGCACATGGAATACCTCCAGATTAATCCGGTTCCTGTAATAATTGACCCGGAACAGGTAATTCCGGTTGCGGTTGGGGGAAATAAACTGGCAGGGGTAGCGGTATTCCTCCCTGACTACCGGGGCGGGCTTCTGGTTTGTTTCAAAATAATACCAGAAGACCCCGTAACGGATGCGCACGTTAAACACGTCAAACCAGGGGAGCACCCGCTCCAGCGCTTCCTGCAGCAGCCCCTGGTCCACTTCTTCATCCAGGAGAACGGAAATCCGGTATACGTTGCTCATGCTCTCCCCGGCAATAACAGGGAACAGATGGGCAGTATTGTCCAGCTTATCCCATTTGATTTCCCGTTCCTTCCGTCCCCTTGCCCGCCTGGGCCTTTCCGCCCCCCTGCCCCCGGATGGCGCAGCGGTCCTTCCCAGGCTGCTTTCTTCCGTTCTTGTCCCTGTCCCCTGGGGGTTACTCTTTCTTTCTGCCATTTGATCCTAAACTCCTGCTCTGCTGCCTTAAGCCAGCCATTTCGCAAGCACTTTCGCAAGGTGCTTAATGTCGATTGGTTTTGCCACATGGTCGTTCATCCCCGTATGTATCGCCTTCTGTACATCCTCAGAAAAGGCGTTGGCCGTCATGGCCACAATGGGGATGCTGGCGGAATCTTCCCGCCCGCTGCTGCGGATTGCCTTTGCCGCCGTATAGCCGTCCATGACAGGCATCTGGATATCCATGAAAATAATGTCAAAATAACCGGGCTCCCTGCCCTGGTACGATTCCACGGCCTCTTTCCCGTTACATGCGCATACGGCATCCAGCTCAAACATTTTGAGGATTTCTATTGCAATTTCTACATTCAGCTCATTGTCCTCTACCAGCAATGCGCGTTTCCCTGGGAATACGGAAGGTTCCTCCCCCTCCTCCTGCGCTTCTAACGGGCCCTGGCCTGTGCCCTCCTGCAGCGACAGGAACAAGGTAATGGTAAATTTCGAGCCTTTATCCAACTGGCTCTCCACCTCAATGTCCCCTTGCATAAGCTGGACTAAATTACGGGTAATAGGCATCCCAAGGCCTGTGCCCTCCATGCTCTCCACACGGGGGTCCTGGGAACGCTCAAAGGGCTCAAACAGCTTCTGCTGGAATTCCTCCGACATGCCAAACCCATTATCTTCAATGGTAAACCGGTAATACCCGTAATTGTGGTGCAGGGAAGGCAGTTCCTCCACCTGGAAGGACACCTTCCCGCCCCTCTGGGTGTACTTTACCGCATTCCCAAGGATATTATGGAATACTTTCCTCAGGCTTAACCCATCCCCGATCACTTTCCGGTGCTGGACGCCTGACAGCTTAAAGATAAGCTGCTGGTTCTTTTCAAAAGCCTTCGGCTGCAGAACCTCCGCCACTTCCCCGGCAAGGTCCACCAAGTCAAACTCCTCCATGGCAAGGTCCATTTTCCCGCTTTCAATCCGGCTCATGTCCAGCACCTCATTGACCAGGCTTGTCAAATGGTTGCTGGCTATTGTGATCTTGCTTAAGCAGTCTTCCACCCGCTCCCTGTCCCCCATATTGGCTTTTGCAATGGAAGCCATCCCCACAATGGCATTCATGGGGGTACGGATGTCATGGCTCATTTTGCTTAAGAAATCGCTTTTTGCCCGGTTGGCCTGCTCCGCGGACTCAAAAGCCCGCTCCAATTCTTCCTTATTCTTGGCTTCTGAACGAACCTGGTGCTCAATGTCCCGGATGCAGACAAACAGCTTGGTATGCTCCTCATTGAAATAGCGGATGGTGCACTGCTTATGCCGCTTCCCAAATTCCTCCCCGCTCCTGAAATAGTAGCGCACAGAATCCTCGGTCTGGCCTAAGCTGCCCAATATGGACTCCAGGGTAAGCTCCTTCCGGTAACGCTCCTTATCTTCCTCAAACAGGAATAAATCAATAAAGCGCATTTTCACTTCCTCAAAAGTCCCCTGGCTAATGAGGCGTTTAGGGTTAATATGCCTTGCAACCTTCACGTCCGTTTCGCCGGTTTCCACATTGATAATTCCGATGCCGTCATATTCCGTGTCCACCGTAAATTTGTAAATGGACTGATAACGCTCGTTGTCCCGTTCCATTTCCCGCTGCTTTGTCAGGTCCTCAATAATCCCTACCGCAAATACAGTATTCCCCCATTCATCAAAATTCACGCTGGAAATACTGCATTTGCACCAAAATTTCCCCCGTTTTGCGCCGTAGTAAAAGCAGCCGTTCTTCCCACCCTTTTGGATATACTCGTGGACGTTGTAAAACATGCCGTAGTATTCCATGTCTACCAGGTCCCTTGCAAAGTCATGCTCCACATCCCAGTATTCCTCCTTGCAGCCATAGTAGCAGGCTGTTTTTTCCGGCAGGACGACGCGGCCTTCCTTGGGGTAGTAAAAATATTCCAGGATATTTGTGTTTTTCAGGGACATCCGCAGGATTTCCATATTCCCATTGTAACGGTTCTTTAAGTATTCCTGGTACTCTTTTTCCTGCCGCTTGATCTCGTCAATGTCCTGTATGGCAATCAATGCCATCCGGTTCTTGGAAAGCTTCGGCATAAAGTAGCAGACAATGCTGACCCAATGGTACTCCCCCCGGATGTTCCGGCGGTACTCCCAGATAATCTTTTCCTTTCCCTGCTCCATCTGGGACTCCAGCCCTTCTATGGTAATTTCCCTGCGCATCTCCTCCTGTTCCTCTGGGTGGTAGAAGCGCACCATGTCCTTAAGGGCCTTTTCATGCTGCCGCTCCCCTCTGCCCCCGCGGCCTTCCATGCCCTCGGTATCCTGGCTTTCCGGGGAGGTTTCTGCAAATATTGCCCCAAGCTCCGGGGACAGGTGAATAGGGTATACTTTTCCGGTATCAATTTCCAATATCATAACAGAGAGGTATAAGTCTTTCAGGGAAAGGAGCATGGTTTCCTGAAATCCCCGCAGCTTTTCCGTTTCTTTCTGCAAGGAAACAATCTCTGAAACATCCTGATGGTAGCCATGGAACCGAAGCCCCTGCGTGTAATCCATATCCCTGGTCCCGCCGCAGCGCACATAAATTTTCCCTTTCTTTGGATGATACCAGGGGTAGCTGATTTCCCCATGCTGCCCTGCAGCCATGGTCTGCACCGCCCCTTCTACCAGCCCAAGGGACTCTTTCTCAATGCGGCTGTGCCAATGCCTGTAACATTCTTCCGGCGTTGGGATCCCATCAAGCCCCAGCAATTCCAGCATGGGCCGGTTCGCATACATGCGCTCCGGCTTCCCCTCATCCATTTCAATATGCCACAGCCCAATTTTGGCGTCGTAGAGAATTGGACCCATTTTTACATTTTCATCAAACATTCCATTTTCCATATATTTTCCTCATACCGATTCTGCCGCGCTTTATTCCACGCGCAGTATTTTTCTATGGGCTGGATTCCCATAATCCTTCCCATACCCATCGTCCTGGTATAATTCATATTCTGCAGCCCCTTTGGCAAAATGCAAAAGCTTAAGCTCCCTGCCCTGCAGTTCCTCCATATACTGCCCCGGTTCTGTATAGGGCACAATTTTTCCGGGCCGGATGAAAAATACGACCTCATCCAATGGGATTTCTATGTAATAATGGCCTTGCTCCAGCACTTCGGTTTCTATCTGCCCCATGCCTTTAAGCCGCACCAGCTTCATAGGCTCCGGCAGGTATACATACCGCCCGTTGGCATTCTGGGTATAGACTGGCGCAATCATAATGCTTTCCCCAAGGAGGAGCTGGTCCTCCACTTCCCTGGCATGGCTATCCTCCGTATAGACAAAGGCCAGCGGAAGGAACAGCATCTTATCCTCCAGCGCAGCCTTCATAAATTCGCTGTAAAGGTAAGGCATCAGGCCATAGCGTATGCCTATCAGGCTGCGGAAGGTTTCCGTCTTGGTAAACCGGTAGCACTCCTGGTCCCTGGTGCCCAGCGCGGAGTGGTTGCGCATCAGTGGCGTAAAAATCCCAAGGGCCATCCAGCGCAGCAGCAAATCCTCTGTCACGTCTGCCCCGAAGCCCCCTAAATCTGCCCCGGTATACAAAAACCCGCACATATTCAAGGAAGGGAGCATCTTAAGGTTCAGCAGCAGGTGGGACCACCAGGACTTGTTGTCCCCCATCCAAATGCCGCCGTAACGGTGCATTCCAATATAAGACGACCGGGAAAACATCAGGATCCGCTTTTCCGGTGCAAGCTCCTCAAAGGCCTCCCCGGCTGCCCTTGTCATTCCGTACCCATACAGGTTGTGGACCTTGTCATGGCGCACCGTTTCCCCGTCCACTGTATGGTAAAAGCTCTTGTAATCCTCCGGATTATTGGCAAGCCCGCTGACTAAATCCTTAAATGCAAATACTTCCCACATGTCCATATTGTCATTTTTGATGGCCTTGATTTCCTTCATTACTTTATTCAGGTTTTTTTCCGAATAGAAGATGGCAGGCTCGTTCATATCGTTCCAGAACCCTTCAATTCCCTGGTCCAGAAGGAATTTGTACTTGCTGCCGAACCATTTCCTTGCCTCCCGGTCCAGCACATCCGGGAAATGGACTTTTCCCGGCCATACGGCCCCTACAAATTCCTTCCCTTCCCCATCCTTGCAGAAATACCCTTTTTCAAGGCCTTCCTCGTATACCTCATAGCCTTCCTCTATCTTGATCCCTGCGTCAATAATGGGCACCAGATGGATATGCTCTTTTTCCATCTCCTCCACGAACCTTGGGAAATCCGGGAACCGGGCCCCATCTATGGTAAAATCTTTAAACCGCTCCATATAATCAATGTCCATATACACGCTGTCCAAGGGGATTTGCTGTTCCCGGTAGCCCCTGACAACGGCGCGGATATCCTCTGCGCTCTGGTAGCCCCAGCGGCTCTGGCCAAACCCAAAGGCCCACTTGGGGGGAATATAGCTTCTCCCCACCAGCTTACGGAAGGCCGTAACAATCCCAAGGATGCTGTCCCCCTCCAGCAGGTAAAGGTCCATGTTCCAGTCCTCCGGCGTAATGCGCAGCTCATCCAGTTTTGTATATCCAATATCGAAAGAAAGTTTTCCGGGATAATCCAAAAATACGCCAAATGTATGCTCCCCGTCTACCACAAAAAAATTATGGGCGCCGTACAGGGCGCGTTTGTCCTCCGTATGGTTGGGGTCGTCGGTGCAGTTGCTCTCATAGAGCCAGCCCCGCTTATTAATCCCCCTGACTTGCTCCCCTAACCCATAAACCCTGTCCTCCGGGCCCATCTGGAAGCACAGGTAATCCATCTGCACCATTGTTTCCTGGGAGTTCCCGTCTGCCTTCAGCGCAATGCCCTGCACCCGGGTAAAATAAGGGAAATCTCCTTTTTCTTTTGGTATTTCCTGTACTGCTGCTTCTGTGCGGATTGGTTTTCCAATTGAAAATCTGCGTATTCTCCTCATACTTCATACTCCTTTTTTTGTGAACTGGTTGTATCTGGGATTTTTTTATTTTAAGATTAGGGTGCCAAAAGGGTGCGACGCACCCGCTCTATACCATATATTGATGTGCAAATTGATTTGCAATAACAATATATGGTATGAGCGTAGCACCAAAGGTGCTTTTGGCACCCTAATCTATTTTAACATATTCTGTGGGAAATTTCTCCTGCCATTTGACATTTTTTTGCCTAAATCTGCGTTACCACAAAGATATCGTAAATTGCCCGGATTGCTTCCTCAAAATCACTGTTCTGCACCCCTATGATAATGTTTAGTTCACTGGATCCCTGGTCTATCATCTTCACATTTACGTTCGCATGGGCAAGGGCAGAAAATATCCTCCCTGCCGTCCCCCGGGTGGACCTCATGCCCCGGCCTACCACTGCAATCAGGGCCAGGTTCCCTTCCAGGTCAATGCTGTCAGGCTTGGCCTTGCGGTGGAGGGCAGACAGCACCTGCTGCTCTTTCCCCTCAAACTCCTCTTGGTGCACGAACACCGTCATCGTGTCAATCCCGGAAGGCACATGCTCAAAAGAAATCCCGTGTTCTTCAAAAGCAGCAAGCACCTTGCGGCCAAACCCGACTTCCGCGTTCATCATGTCTTTGTCAATATTAACTGCCACAAAGCCCTTCTTCCCTGCAATCCCCGTAATGGTATAATCCGGCTGGCGGCAGGTACTCTCCACAATCAAAGTCCCCTCGTCCTCCGGGGCGTTGGTATTGCGGATGTTAATAGGGATCCCCTCCTTGCGCACAGGGAACACAGCGTCCTCATGGAGGACCGTAGCGCCCATGTAAGACAGCTCCCGCAGCTCCCGGTAGGTAATCACCTTAATTACTTCCGGCTTGTGGATAATCCTGGGGTCCGCTACAAGGAACCCTGATACGTCCGTCCAGTTCTCGTAGAGGTCTGCCCGCACGGCCTTTGCCACAATGGAGCCGGTAATGTCGGACCCCCCTCTGGAAAAGGTCTTTACCATGCCGTCCTCCCTGGCTCCGTAAAAACCGGGGATCACCGCATATTCACAGCCCTTTAGGCGTTCTGAAAGGATTCTGTCCGTGGTGCCCGCGTCAAATTCCCCCTGGCTGTCAAACCGGATCACTTCCGCCGCGTCCACAAATGGAAAGCCCAGATAATTCGCCATAATAATGCCGTTTAAGTATTCCCCCCGGGAAGCTGCGTAGTCCGCCCCCGCCTTATTCTGGAAATTCCCTGCAATGGTTTCAAATTCCTTGTTCAGGGAAAAATTCAGGTTCAGCCCGTTGATAATGGAGTCGTACCGTTCCCGGATTTTTTTCAGGAGCGGCTTAAAGTCCTCCCCTGCTTCCGCTAAGGCATAGCACTGGTACAGCATGTCCGTTACCTTCGTATCCTTTGCATTGCGTTTCCCCGGCGCGCTGGGCACCACATAGCGGCGGTTCTGGTCCTCCTGTATAATCTTTGCAACCTTGGCGAACTGCCCTGCATTTGCAAGGGAGCTCCCACCAAATTTTACTACTTTTACCATATCCCTACTCCTTCGGATTTTCTTATTGTACCTGTATCTGAATCAGGGTGTATTTTACCACAAAAAGGATGGTATGGGAACTGATTTTTCAAATTTTTATGAACAAAGAATCCTGCTTTGCAGGATTCTCCGCCTGCGGCGGGTCGCTTTGCGACAGATTTCATACCCGCCGCAGTGCGATAAAAGCTTTTTTCTTCTATAGGAAAGATACTTTCACGCGTTAGCGTGACAAGGTCTTTCCTATAGAAGAACAAGCCGGATGCCCTGTAGGATTAAAAAAATTTCCAATTAAGGCAAATAACTAAGAAAACTATTTCAGAATTTACTTGAAATAGCCGAAAATATATGTTATTGTATTTTTTAGCAGGTACCTTCCAAATTTCACCGAAATATTCGACGGAATGGCAAATTTCCTGCATTTACAACAGCATAATTTACCATATAGATACAATCCTGTCATTCGCTTGGCAGTATTTTTTTGAGGAAAAATGTATGAAAATCGCAATCTGTGACGACAGCATCAAGGACTTAGCAGCAATCGAAATCCTGTTGGGGAAATACCAGGAGCAATACCCCCAAGCAGATTTTGAAGTGGAAAAATATACAGACCCTGCCCAATTATCCCGCCAGATCCAGAAAGGGGCGCTAGCCGATATTTATATCCTGGATATCCTGATGTCCGGCACTACCGGCATTAGCCTTGGGAACCAAATCAAAAACTCCGGCAGCGGCGCGGCAATCATTTACATTACTTCCTCCGACGACTTTGCCTTAGACGCTTACGGCCTCCATGCCGTAAGGTATCTGTTAAAGCCAATCAAAGAAGGAAATTTTTTTGAAGCGCTGGACTGCGCCCGTTCTTCCCAGGAACGGAAAAAAGGGCCGGTATACCTTGTCAAGACCAAACAAGGGCTGGTAAGCATCCCCTGCTCCAAAATAGAGTATATCGAAAACATTTCCCGCATGTTAAACGTCCACCTAACGGACGGCTCAGACATTACCAGCATATTTATCCGCAAGTCTTTTGATGATGAAATCAAGGCCTTGCTCCAGGAAGGCAACTTCATGCAGGTCCATAAGTCATTCCTGATTAATTTAAATTATGTGAAAAGGCTGGAAGGCAGCAGCCTTACCATGGACAGCGGCGCAGCCATCCCCATCAGCAAAAAGAACACGGCAAACGTAAAGAGGCAATACCTTAATTTTATCTCTGAACAGTACAAATGATCAGAATGCCAAAAGGGTGCGCCGCACCCGCTCTATCCCACCTATTGAAATGCAAATTCATTTGCAATGACAATAGATGGGATGAGCGCTGCACCAAAGGTGCTTTTGGCATCCTAATCATACAAATGAGATTACGGTGCTTTTGGCGTCCTAATCCAAATGAGGGAAAAAATGGAATATTTTAACAACATCTCCTATACCATAAGCAATATATTTATCATGACGTTCCTATACCTGTTCACAAGCCACCGGTATTCTAAGAAAGTGACCCAGCTTATATGCGTTTCCTCCATTTTCTTTCTGACCGCCACTGATATCTTAAAGATCAACATATTCCCAGACAGCGGCTTCTGCTATGTGGCAGTCAGCATCCTGCAGATTGTCACCATCCAGTCCACAGGCATCCTTATTTCCAAAAGAAGGAACGGCAAAGCCCTCTTTATCGGGCTGAGCGCCTCCAATTATACGCTTATCGGGGGCATTTTCTCCCCTATCCTTCTTATTGCTACAAAAAAAACCGCCCTTGTCCTGCTGGTAAAATTTTCCATGCACCTGGCCATCCTTTTCCTTTTAAAAAAAGTGCTGCGTAATACATTAATTAAGCAGATTGAAAATGAATATACCACGGACTGGTGGGAGCTGTGCCTGATCCCTGTCTTTTTTTATTGCAGCTTTACCTTCATAGGGTTCTTCCCATACTCACTTTACGATAACCCCCACAACATCCTTGGCACCCTCTGCATGATGGCTACCATGTGCGTGTCTTATGTGGTAGTGCTGCGGTATATTGAGAGCGAATCCAAGCGCAAAGACATTTACTACAAAAACGCCCTTTTTGAAACTTACATCAAGGGCTTGGAAAACCAATATTACCTTGTGGAGCAGTCCGAGCAGAAATTAAGGATCCTGCGCCATGACATGCGGCATTACGCCAACATGATACTCCATTTGCTCAGCCAGGGGGAATATGGGGAAATCGGGAATATTATGTCCCATATCAGCAATGTGGCAGACGAAAATAAAGTGAAGAAATACTGCTGCAACATGGTTGTCAATACTATTGTTTCAGAAATGATGGAGCGGGCGGAATCCTTTGGCATTGAAGCGGAACTGGACATTATGGTGTCCGAAGTGCTCCCCGTCAACCAGTATGAGCTGGCTGCAGTGGTGGCAAACCTGTTTGAAAATGCCATAATCTGCGTCAAAGGCTATGGGCAGGGACGCCGCTATATCAAAGCCAACATCCGCTGCAGCGGTGACCGCCTGTTCATACAGATGCAAAACAAATGCCAGGAAAAACCTGCCTTCGATTCCCAGACAGGCCTTCCCAAAAGCAGCAAAGGCGCAGGCCACGGGCTTGGCATGAGGAGCATCCAAGCTTTTTCCGATAAAATTGGCGGCGCCATTGACTGCTTCTGTGAAAATGGCATGTTCTGCATCACGCTCTTTGCAAAATTTTAGCAGGTTATTCAATGGGCTTTAAGTAAAATCCCCCATAGAAGTCCTCTGACTTAAAGGTATTGATAATCACATGGGGGTCTGCCCCGCGCATCAGCTTGGCAATGTCCTGTATCTCATAACTGGACACTACCGTGTGCAGAAGGCTTACCTCTTTCCCGCTGTAGCCGCCGACCCCGTCTACCCGGGAAACCCCGTGCCGGTATTGCGACACATAGGCCTTGATGACGTCGTCGGGCTTCGTGGTGGTAACCTGCATCGTCATACGTTCGTACCTGTGGTAGAAAGAATCAATGGTCTTAGTGGAAATAAACTGGAACAAAATCGAATACCCGGCATATTCCCAGCCAAACATAAAGCCAAAAATGGTAATCAGGGTTGCGTTAAATGCAAAGACATAGCTCCAGATAGACTTCCCCTTCTTATTTGAAATATACAATGCCACAAAGTCCACGCCCCCGGTGGAAGCATTCCCTTTCAGGGCAATCACCGTCATAATCCCATACAGGAATCCGCCGAAAATCACATTCAGCAGGACGTCGTCAAAAAGCGGCTCAAAATCCAGCACCCGCAAAAAAAGGCTGGCAAAAAATACCTGCAGCAGCGAAAAAAGGGTAAAACGCTTGCTGATGCTTTTGCTGCACAGGATGGCTACCGGGATGTTTAAGGCCAACATGCCCAAGGATACGGAAAAAGAAAACCCAAAAAAGGTAGAGGTAATCTTTTCCAGCAAAATAGCCACCCCGGTAAACCCGCTGGAAAGCAAGTTAATCGGTATCATAAAAATCTGCATGACAGCCGCCTGCATAAAGCCGGCAAAGATCACGCTTACAAGGGTGTACGCAAAGCGCACCTTATCGTTATTTCTTAATTGTTGGAAATTCATATGGCATCAACCAGCTTCTTTACTAATTTTTCATCTACTGCTTCATAATCCTTATTGTGGGGCGGCGCCGCATAGGCATAAGTTACCTCCGGCCCTTCCGTGGTGGGGTCAGCCAGCCATCCCCTGCAGGAACTGTGGACCTGGAAGATCCCTGTCTGCTCCATCAGCTCTTTTGCATTCCCTGCATTGACGCCGCTGCCGGCTAAAATCTCAATCCGGCCCCCAAACGTTTCCTGCAGTTCCTGGATCATCTCCCTGCCTTCCACGGCTTTTTCCTTCCCGCCGCTGGTTAAGACACGGTCAATTCCCAGTTCCACCAGCTTTTCCATGGTGCGTAAGGGATTTTCCACACAGTCGAACGCCCGGTGGAATACGGCTTCCCCGTGGTGCTTCTTGATGATTTCCACCATTTCCCTGGTCTGGCTTTCTTCCAGTTCCCCATCCCTGCCAAGGAACCCAAAGGCAATGCCATCGGCGCCGTTCTCAAGCAAAAGCTCTGCATCCGCTTTCATTACCGCAAAGTCATCCCCGCTGTAGCAAAAGCCTGCCCCCCTGGGCCTTACCATTGCAATAATTTTCAGATCCGTATTCTTTTTTGCCAGCAAAAGGGTACCCAGGGAAGGCGTCAGCCCCCCTAAGTACAGGGCGCTATTCAGCTCAATGCGCTTTGCGCCCCCCCTGTATGCTGCAAGGGCGTCTTCATAGCTTCCACAGCATATCTCTACAATCTTTTCCATATGTCCTCCTTTTCTGTTGCATGCCTGCCTGTTCCATGCCGGGCAGGCCGCCGCCCCAAGGCAGCCCCTGCCCGCGGCCCCTACCGGATAATCAGCCCAAAGGCATGTGCCGGGCGGACACAGTCTAAGACTAACTGCTCGCCTTTGTCCAGATGGCCTACATAATTGTAGTCGTCCGTAGCTTTTATTTCATCTAAGACAACCATCAGTTCCCCAGCGTAGTGCTTCAAATTGTCGTTGACAATAATGACGTCGCCTTTTGTAAACACATCCTTCTGGTTCCCGCGGGGCACAATGTCCTGGTCCTTATATTTCATCCTGGTGAAGCTGGAGCGGACAACCAGTTCATTGGAGTCGTCCCGTGATGCATGGAACCCACAGGTAATAATTTCCCGTTCTGTATCGGAAATCCCTTCCTCCACATCCACCTTCATCACCGGCTTGCTCAAATCTGTTTCCGCCATGGCTTTCAGCTCCGCTTCGCTGGCAAAGGCGTTCCCAACCATAAAGTCATTGCAGAAACCCAAAGCATTTAAGTGGCGCAGCTGCAGGTCAATGGGCAGGTCCCTGTGGATTTCCAGGGTAGGAAGCCCGTCGTAAACCTCCCATGGGCCGTGGGTTTCTTTTTCCCTGCTGGTTACAAAAGCAGCGTTGGTCAGGCCCAGCGGCTGGTAACGGCTGTTGAGCTCCTGAAACCTGCGTAAGCCCATGCCTGTATTCCTCTGGGGGTAAAAATTGCTGCAGATGCACATATTGTCCCTGTCAGCCCCCTTCTCCACCATCATGTCCAGCGCCATGGTGCAGGAAGCATTATATTCAATCAGGATCCCATAGGGGTTCCTTGTAATCTGGATGTCTTCCAGTTCCCCAAAATGGCCGTCCAGGCGGATGATGTCCACGCCCATTTCTGCAAAGACAGCTAAGTCAAAGGGGGACGCTTCCAGCCTTTTGAATACTTCCGGGTTGGTGTCCACCGATACCGTAAGGCCGTTCTCATGGGCAACCTTGCAGAATTCCGTAAACTCAGCCACGATCTGCTCCTTGCTTTCCTTCACGGACAGAAGGCATGTAAATACCCTCTGGAACCCATACTTTCCTGCCAGCTTCATATATTCATAACACGCTTCTTTTGGGGCGCGTTCTGGGTATACAGAAATCCCAAGTCTTTTCATAATTTTTATCCATTCCTTTCTGAAGTGCAGCGCTGTATAAAAGGAAGGACTTACGTCAAGGCACACGCCGCCGTAAATCCTTTCCTCCCTAGCTTCTGCTGTCCTGGTTACAGCCCCTGCATCAGCTCATAAAATGCATAGGCATAAATCTGTGCGTTTTTTTCGATATCGCAAATCCGCATCCACTCGTCCGGCATATGGCCGATCCCCTTCTGGCCTTTGAAGCTTGGCCCGAAAGGCACAATGTTTTTCACCACTTTGGCATAGCTGCCCCCGGTGGTTGTCACTGCGCTGCCGTCCTCCTGCATGATTTCCTCATACACATGCTCTAAGGTTTTCACCAGATACGTGTCCTTTTCAAAAAATACCGGGTCTAAGTTAGAATCCAGGGAAACGGACATATGCGGCTTGCAAATCTTCTCCAGGGACTCTTTCATGGTATCTAAGGAATACGATGCCGGATAGCTGGAAACCAGCGTAAGGCCGCAGGTATCCCCATCCTCAAAAAGCTCTGCCTTCCTTACCTGGTTCTTCCCAAATTCCTCGTCCGAATAATCTACCCCAAGGCTGGCGGACAGGTCGTTCTGGTTCAGCACAAATTCATTCATGAACGCGAACAGTTCCCCTACTTCTTCCCTGGGCAGGCTGTAACGGAAAGCCGCCCGCCCGCGTTCCGCATAGATTACCGGGTATTTGCAGTCCGGGGTCCAGCCCAGCTTAGGATATTTGTGGTCTTTAAAATACCATTTCATATCCTCCATCCCTGTTTCCTCATTGGTCCCAAAGATAATCTTCACCTTGATGGGGAACTCATACCCCAAATCTACCAGGGCTTTCAATGCATACAGGCAGCAGAACATGGGACCCTTATTGTCCAGGACGCCCCTTGCATACAAAGTGCCGTCCTTTTCCGTGCATACAAAGGGATCTGTTTTCCACACGCCGTTTATGTCCACCACGTCCAGATGCCCTACGCATGCAAGGTATTCCTCCGTATCAGGCCCATAGGATACAATCCCAACCTGGTTCCCTACATTTTCTGTTTCAAAGCCCATCCCTCCGGCAATTTCCAAGGCTTTATTTAAGCAGTCTGTGACACGTTTCCCAAAGGGATGCCCTGGGGCAGCTTCATCCTGCCGGGAATCCATATTGCAGATTGTTTTAATGTCTTCCACAAGGGAGGGGAGCAGCTCCCCCACCTGTTTGATAATTTTTTCCTTCATACTTTTCCACCCTTTATTCTTCTACTGGGGCCATGCGTACGCGCATATATTCTTCCAGCCACTCTTTGTCTGCTTCCTTAAAGGTGCAGTGGCCGTCTTCTTCCCTTGTTACCAGATATACAATGGGTTCCAGCCCCTCGGCAGCAACGCTGAAGGAAAAGCCGCCAATATTAGTCGCGCAGCCGAAGTTCCCCTTGCAGTTCATGGCAACTACGGACAAGTCCCCGGCTCCGCCATGTTTTTCTTTCAGTTTCCGGTCCAAATCATTCACTGCCTTCTCACAGGCGTCCTGCGGAGAAAGCCCTTCTCCCATCAGCCGGACGATTTCATAAGAAATACAGCCTTTCATCAAATCTTCCCCAAGGCCGGTTGCGGTTGCGCCGCCCACCTCGGAATCTGCGTAAAAGCCAGAACCTACCACAGGGGAATCCCCTACGCGGCCGCTCCGCTTCATAAAGAGCCCGCTGGTGCTGGTAGCTGCCGTCACAGTCCCGGACTTGTCAAGGCAGACCATTCCTACGGTGTCGTGGCCGTCATAGGGCTTTAACTCCTGGTCCATCTCTTTTTTCCGCTTGCGGTAAAAAGCCTTTGCCCGGTCTGTGAGCATTTCCTTCTCCTCAAAGCCCTTTTCCCGGGCATATTTTTCCGCCCCAACGCCTACCAATACATTGTTGACTTTTTCCTCGCTAAGCTTCCTTGCGATGCTGACAGGGTTTGCAAAGTCCTTGATTGCCCCAATTGCCCCCACTGCCATGGTGTCCCCGTCCATATAGCCGGCATCCAGTTCCACCACCTGCTCCTCGTTGGGCAGCCCGCCGTAGCCTACGGATTTGTAATAGGGGAAATCCTCCACTGCCTTTATGGCCGTTTCAATTGCGTTGCCGGAAGTATCCCCTTCCTTTAACATTTTGTCCGCAGCTTCAATGCCCTCTTTCGCCATTCTCCATGTCGCTATAATTCCATACATTGTATTGCCCTCCACTCTGCAAAAGCCCTGGTTGGGCTCCTGCTATTTATAATAAACTTTCAAATACTTCTGCATCCATGTCTTTTGCAATCTCGCACACAAGGCGGATGCAGGCTTCCACATCGTCTGTGTGTATCATGCTGTGGTTCGTATGCATATACCGGATGGGGATAGACAGGGTCATATTAAGCACGCCGTCAAAGGCCTTGTGTATATTCCCGGAATCCGTCCCGCCCTTATTGAATACTGCATACTGATAATCAATGTGGTGTTTTTTGCAAATCCCTTCCACATACTTTACCAGCTTCCTTGGGGCTATGGAATTGGAGTCAATCATGGAAAGCACCACGCCCTTCCCCAATGCGCAGATATTGTGGTTTGCCGGCGTATCGCCAGCCAATGTAGTATCAATGGCAAATGCAATGTCCGGGTGCACCCACTCCACGGCTGTCCTTGCCCCCCGGAGCCCCGGTTCCTCTTGGACGGTATTTGCCAGGTATAACGGGGTATGGGTTTCACCACGCAGCTCTTTTGCAGCTTCCAGCATAATGTAATTGCCAATCCGGTCGTCAAATGCCTTGCAGGACACATACTTCGGGTTCTGCATAACCTCAAAGTGCGTCCATGGGGATACCATGTCCCCTACGGCAATCCCAAGGGAACGTACCTCCTCCTGGCTCCCTGCCCCCAAATCCAGGTAGGCGTCTTCCATCTGGACTGTCTTATTCTTGATCTCTGCCGGCAGCCCATGGGTAGCCATGCTGCCCATCAGCGCCGGGTACTGCCGGTTGTCCTTTGTGACAACGGTATACCACTGCCCCAGGATGAGATGGCTCCACCAGCTCCCGATGGGCCTTACCTTAAGGAAACCATTTTCGTCAATCTCCTCCACCATAAAACCCACTTCGTCCATATGGGCGGCAACCATCATCTTAGGCCCGGGCTGGTCCTTGCACCTATCTGCAACTACGCTGCCAAGGCGGTCCTTCTCGCAGGCAAAGCCAAGGCTTGTATATTCTTCTTCCAGAATCCTGCCAATTTCCTGCTCAAAGGAGGAAATGCCCGGGGCACCGCAGATCCGTTCTAATTTTACTAAATTAATCATTCACGTCACCCATCCCAAACTCTGCAATTTTCTTCGAATCTATGGTATGCAGGTAAGAAGCCAGTGCATCCACCAGACTATCCACATCACCGGCCCTGCAGATTTCATTGGCACTTCCCAGATTGTCCACGGCAATCCCTGTACTGATGGCAGGCGTCCCCTTTAAGGTCTTATGGATAAAGGAGCCGTCATTCCCCATCAGGCCGAAATAAGCCTTTGTTTCCACCTGCCCGGAAAAGTCCTTAAGGAGTGCCTGGGAAGGCAGCATCTGCCGGTCGTAAAGCCCAAGGATTACCTTGTCCCCCAGCTTAATTTTCCGTTTTGCCGTATCAAATCCCGTAAGTGCAATAGCCGCATCCGGCCGTACCACATAAGTAGCCGTCTTTGTCCCCCGGTATCCTATGACAGACTGGGCAATGCCGCCTACTGCCAAATGGAAGTCAAATTCCTCATCCTTTACCTTCTCCAAAAGTTCCAGCGTAACTTCGTTGAGCACCCGCGGGAACAGGGATTTCCCCATTACAATCCCACGATGTTCTGTAAATGTGGATGCATACCCTGCCAAGTCTCCCGGATGGATCTGTTCCTTTACTTCCTCGGCATCCAAACCGCAGGCAATAAATAAGTCATCTGCATTTTTAACCTCACAAGAATCTTCCAATGCCTTTTTGTCCATGCCTATGACACCGTCAACCAACGTATCTTCCCTTGTCAGGATGCACACACGCTGGTGCAGGAGGGAACTGCATGCAACGCCCTCCAGTGGGATGAAGGCTAAAGTCCCATCCTTTTTTACTTCCGAAACCATCAGGCCCACTTCGTCCAGGGGAGATGCAACCATGAAAGTAGCTGCATCCGGGTTCTTTGATTTCTTAATGCCAAAAACAGAGCCTAAGCGGTCGTATTTTAACTCGTCGCACAAAGCCCCATAACCATCCTGTAAAATACGGGCCACTGCCTGTTCCCCGCTGCTTACCCCAAAACTGTTACATAACCGTTCTAATCGTTCTCTGTCCATACTTCTCCTTTTGAAAAAGCCGGTGATGCCAGAATCGAAAGCCCTGCGGCTTTTCCGGCATCACCCGCCCTTTTATATTCTTTATTTCCGCGGGCAATGGGCCAAGCAGCCGCGCGCACGGATATTTTGCGAATGCCGCGAGGGTAAGTGCCCTGCGGGTGCAAATACCCCGCCCCCTTGGGGCGGAAAAAACAAGTCAAGCCATGCCCCGTAGCTTGCTACGGGGTATTTGACTTAATAGCAGATGCGTTGTTTAATGCTTTCCAGTTCGCCAGAGCCCTGAACCGTTGCCTGAATCAGGTCGCACAGGTCTGAAAAGCTGTCATTGAGCCCGGTCCCGCCCTTTTTCGGCATTTTTACAATAGGCGTCTTATCCTTGTAATTTGCAATTGTATCCTCATTTTCCACAGACATCATGGCACAGGACTTAAACTCCGTGTTTTCTAAGACGGAGGCTGAAATCATAGCCGCCATTTTTGCATAATCTGGAAAATTAAAGCAAGGGCCGCATACTACAAAGTCTGGCTTTACCTTCTTTACCATAGCAGTCATTTTCGTTACAACCTCGTCCTGGTTGTTCAGGAAGTATTCATTGCCGCAGTAAAGGGTTGCCGCTACCTTAGCCCCAATTTTTTCAAAGTGGGATTCCATCATCAGCGCTGATCCAACCCCGCCTTTTACTGCTGTCAGGCCTACGTTAGGATTCGATTTCCCTCCGGCGCCTGCCAGCCCCTGGTCAAAAATTAATACGATATTCATAATCCATCTCCTGTCCCAATTTTACAGCGCCCCGCCCCGCCCTTTCCCTAGAGCGTGTCTGAAAATTCATTCCCGCCATCTGCATCCCCTAATTTGCGGCATATTTCTGCCAAATTCAGTCAACGTAGCCCGCTACGCCTCCTTCATTTGGCAAAAATCTCCCACAAATTGTAGAATACATCTGTCAGAAAGCAATTTTCAGACACGCTCTAGCGCACTGTAACACTGGGACAGGCGCGGGAAGGGGCGCTGCATTGCTGCCGCCTTATATCACTGGCGCTTTAATCAAATTCCAAGTCATCGAAGGACAAATCATCAATTTCATCTGACTGCCCATCTTTCTTCTTTTCATCATCCAGATACCGGCCGTCAAGCAGCTTGAAGAACGGATAGTAAACAAGAACGTCCACTACAAGCTGTACGGCCTGGACAACCGTACCCATAACTGAACCTGTTACCAAGAAACCTGAGAAGAAAATCGGGCAGGTCCATGGAAGCTGCACTCCCAGGGTAATGGGCATAATCCCTGAAACTGTAGCCAGATACCCAATAATTGTGTTGATAACCGGCACAAGGATAAACGGGATTGCCATCAACGGGTTCAATACGATCGGAAGGCCGAAGATTAACGGTTCGTTAATCCCGAAAATTCCGGCTGGCAAGGACAGCTTGCCTAATGTCTTCATACGGTTGGATTTCCCTAAGAAAGCCATCATAATAACAAGGCCTAAGGTCGATCCGCCGCCGCCGAAGTTACAGAAGAAATCGGAGAAGCCTGCCGTAAAGATATTTGTCATTTCAAGGCCTGCCTGTGCTGCCTCATAGTTTTCTACTGTCAGCACCTTATGGATCGGGCTGAAAATAGTGTTGGTTACTGCCGGCCCGTTAATGCCGAAGAACCAGAACAGGGTAGACAGGAACTGGTAGATAACTTCAAACCCAGACAGCCTGCCAAGCCCAACCAGAGGAGCCTGGAGCACTTTGTAAATAAAGTAATGTACATATTCAAAGGATGTATGGTCAAAGATAATGCCTACAACAAAGAATATGGTCATTGCAATTGCAGAAGGAATCAAGGAAGCAAAGGATTCCATTACTGCAGGGGGCACGCCGTCCGGCATCTTAATTACGAGCTTTTTCCGGATCGCCCATGCGTAAATCTCAACTGACAGGATGGCCGTAATCATCGCCAGGAACATCCCTGCCGTTCCCAGAAATGTAAACTGGAACCCGCTGAAAGACGCTGCTTCTGCGGCCCCTTCTACTTCTACAAATGTTTTCTGGGGGGTAATAATCAAAAAGCACACAAGTGCTACTACTGCACCACCAATACGGTTCTCCAGCCCCTTCTCCCGTGAATAGCAATACCCAATACTCAAAACACCCAGGACAGCCACACAGTCAAACGCAATGGCAGATACTCTGCCCAGATATGCATCCCATCCTTCCCCAAAGACGGATGTCATCAAGTTCAGGAAGCCTTCCAACGGGAAATTGGCAATCAGCAGGAAAATAGAACCCACAATGGTGATGGGAACCGTAATCAGAAAACCATCCCTGATGGCAGACAGTACCTTGTTCTTGGACAGCGCATTTGCAACGGGCATCAAGAACTTTTCAAGTTTTTGCATCATAACTTACTTTCCTCTACTTTCCTTTGCTTTCTTTGTAAAGCTTCATCGCTTTTTTCAGCACTCTCTCCCCGTCCATGTTGCCGTAATCTGTACTGTCAATTACCGCAACGAGATGGTCCTGTCCATAGCGTTCAGAAACTTTTTCATACAGGTGCTTTACCTGCGGCCCCAGAAGGATGACTTCCGGATTGAACTCATTTACGATGTCCCCCATCTGTGAGTCTGAAAATGCCTTAACCTCAATAGGCAATTTGTTTGCATCCGCCGTCTTCTGCATTTTGCTTGCCAGAAGGCTGGTGGACATTCCTGCGTTACAGAATAAATAGAATCTTTTCATGTCTTTTCTCCTCCTTTCCTTCCTATTTATTTTTGTATAGTTCTATTAACTCCGAAGCCAATAATTTAATTGTCTCCGCAGCCATTAGCTGGTCCTCTGCATGCATCAGCAGCAGGCATACTTCTGTCCTTTCTCCGCTTGCCTCTTTGCTAATCAGCCCTGCATGCTCTTTATGCCCGTTGACATAGCAGGAAGCCCCATGCTTCATTGCTTCTTCTGCTTTTTCAAAATCCCCTTTTTTTGCAGCCTCGATGGCAGAGATGTAATCGCTCTTAGCCTCCCCAACTGCAGAGATAATCTTAAAACAGATCATTTCCATTTCTTCCATAATAGTCACCTTTCCCTTTCATTATTATTTATTCTTTTCCGTCGGCTACCTTGCTCTTAGCCCAGATATCGTGGGCTGCCTTCCCATCCCGGTAAGCGAGCCAGCAAGAAACAAGGAATACGCCGAACAGTAGATAACTCAATGCCCGTTTCGTTACCCCAAAGGTCAGCATTGTCAGCATCTGTACTGCATACTGCCCTGTGAGCAGGAATGCGGCTTCAAAAACCATCACCCCAAAAAGCTGCCGCACTGCAAGGCGGCCTGCCGGGAGAGGGTTATTGTCCTCCCCAATAATACGGATGTTCATCAGCCGTTTCCCAAGGGTCTGCCCTTTCCATACCCACATGGGGATAACAAAGAAATAAATTGCGCCAAACACAAGCCCCAGCAGCCCCGCAAGATAACCGTAAGGAACCTGGAACTGGGTTAAGTCCGTGTTAATGACGTCTTCCCCCGTAAGCATGTTCCACAGGAGGCCTACCGGAATAGCGCTGAAGGCCGAACCCAGGTATCCGTCCAGCACATAGGCAAATCCTCTCCGGTTCCATGGCGCTGGTTCAGGCGCAGGCACAACATTTTGCTTTTTTCTCATAGTTGCCTCCCTATTCTATCAACTTCACAAAATCTCTGGCTGTTTTTGCCTTGCGGATTTTGGATAACAGCAACGTATCATCGCAGATACTCCCAAACCAGTCAAAGAAAATTTTCAGCAGGTCTTTCTCATCCTCCCGGATGGCCAGGAACAGCACAAGGCATACCTGGTAGTCCCCCCACTCTACCGGTTTTTTCAGGATGGCAATGCTCATGGTGGACTGGATGGCAAGATAATTCAGCGCATGGGGGATGGCATAACCGTAACTGAAGGAAGTATAGGCCATTTTCTCCCGGTCAAAGGTGGATTCCTTAAACCCTTCCTCCACCCGGCCGCCTTCGCACATCCGGTCGGACATATAGCTGATAACTTCCTCATAGGTGTCGCACTCCAGGTTGTAATAGTAATATTCCTCCTGGATCAGCCCTTTGATAAAGTTGTCAAACTCTGTTTTGCAGTGCCGTTTATCCAAATCCGTAATTGCCTTGAAAATCTTATATTCATCGTTTGTATTTACAAACATGCTGATGATAATGGTGGGGATATCCAGCTCATGGCTCAGGGGTATGGTAGAAATAATCAAGTCAGGGCGCAAGCCCTCAATAACAGGCGCTTCGTAATAGCCCAGCACCGTGTCTATGACGATCCGTTCCCCAAAACGCTCCAATATTTTCTTCTTGCAGGCGCCTGACATGGCATCGCTGTTTGGCTGTATCAGCACCACATGGTAGTAATACTTGATATTCAGCCTGTCATATGCCGCCCCAAGGTGGATTGCCAGGAATCCAATTTCATCTTCCGAAATAGAGGTTTTCGTGTATTCTTCCACAATATGGCCGATAAATACGCTCATTTCGAATACCAGCGGGTAAGTCCTCTTAATTTCTGCCAGACAGACGTTTGATGCAATGGCTTTTAGCTGCATCCGCTCTAACAGGTTCTGCAGGTGCAGGACCAGGCCGTCCTTAAAAAGCATATCCGCCCCAAAATCAATGTCATACCTCTGCCGGACCATGCTGACAATTTTCAGCATCAGTTCCTCGGCCTGCATGAGATAATCCTCTTTCTTATAAAGCATACGCCTTTGCCTGCCAATCAGCAGGTTGGCGAATAAAATAACTTCATTGTCATTTAGTTCAAAGGAAAATGCCTTTGTTACCCTGGTAAAAAATTCTATGGCAATCCTGTACTCCAGCGTATCCTTAACGCCGCTGCTCCACTGGCTGGTTTCTACATAGTTGCAGTCCATCATCCTCTGGATGGAAACCCCTACGTGTATCATCAGCATGGGGAAGGTTTCCTCCCTTGCCCGGTAGCTGTGCTTTTGGAAAATTTCCTCCAGGATATTTTTCACCTTAATCAGGTCGAAATTTGGGAACAGCTCGTCAATCTTGTTCAGGTTGATAAAGTTCCCCTTGGTCTCGTTAGCAAGCAAATCTTTGTAAACGAACCGTTTGCTTTCCTCACTTCCCTTCAGGTAAATATGGCTGCCTGTTTTGACCAGTTCGATGCCCTCATATTTTTCCAGCATTTCGAATACTTTTTTGATGTCATTTTTGATGGTAAACTCGCTGACATAAATGTCATATTGGAGATCAAAAATGTTCAGCTTCCGTTTGTTGAAAAGCAGTTTTTCAATGATATACTTACATCTTTCCTCAGAAGTCTGGGGAATATTCCCCGGCGCCCCCAAATCGCTTTTCTCGGAAACCTCACCCGTAATCCGGTAGCCATAGCGCACGCTGGATTCAATAATCCCTTTGTAATCCTTTCCAAGCTGCTCCATGTCGCTGCGGATGGTACGGTCCGAAACGCTCAGGATGGTGGATAGCTCTTTTCCTGTAATCCAACCTTTTTTCTCTTTTAATATTTCCAGAATTTTTCTCTGCCTCATCTGCATGGTCTTATTATACGCAATCTAAGTATTAATATTTTCTACATAATTTCCTAACTGTTAGGAAAAAGTAACTAACCTTTTATCTAATATGTACATAATACAAGGGTTTTTTATGCCATTATACGTCATTTTTTACTATATATGGGATTTTTTTCTTTCCAGCTACCGTCATTCCACCCTACCGCAGCAGGTTCTGCAGTGGGAAAGGCAGCAGCTATTTTCCTTTGCGCGCCGACCACAATCGCGAAGCAATACTCTACCTCTTGTGTGAGTACCCTCGTTTCGCTGGGGCAGACTCTGTGCATCCTTATTTTTATCTTATAGGAAAGACGTCAGCGCAAAAAGGTCTTTCCTATAAGAGCATAAAAAGCCCCCTCTGGGAACATAAAATCCAGAGGGGGCTTCTGCCCGCTCAGCCTGTCCAAAACGGCTTTTGCTGATGCTTTTTATTCCCACAGGCAACAGAATGCCGCAGGGATCCAAATATCCAGCCCTTCAGGGCTTGTATTTGGCTTAGTTCTCACCATACAGGGTGATTAACTTCTTCAAGTATTCATAACGCTCTTTTGCATGTTCTTCGGAAACAGCAAACAGTTCTTCTGCGCGTTCCGGGTTGAACCTTGCAAGTGCATTGTAACGTACTTCGCCGTTCAAAAATGCCTTGTAGTCGCCGGTAGGCTCTTTGCTGTCTAAGGAGAATGCTGCCTTGCCTTCCTTCTTCAATGCAGGATTGAAGCGGAAGTTATGCCAGTAGCCAGCCTCTACAGCGTTCTTTTCTTCGGTCTGGGCCTTGCTCATGCCTACTTTGATGCCGTGGTTGATACATGGAGCGTAAGCAATAATCAGGGATGGCCCTGGATATGCTTCTGCTTCTGCAATTGCCTTGATGCACTGGTTGTAGTCAGCGCCCATAGCAATCTGTGCAACGTATACATAGCCATAGCTCATTGCGATAGAAGCAAGGTCTTTCTTCTTCACTTCTTTTCCGCCTGCTGCGAACTGTGCAACTGCGCCAGTCGGGGTAGCCTTGGAGGACTGTCCGCCTGTATTGGAGTAAACTTCGGTATCGAATACCATTACATTAATATCCTGCCCGCTTGCCAGTACGTGGTCAACGCCGCCGAAGCCGATATCGTATGCCCAGCCGTCACCGCCGAAGATCCACTGGGATTTCTTAGCGAGGAAGTCTTTCTCTGCAAGGATATCCTTGGAAGCGTCGCATCCGCATGCTTCCAAAGCTGCAACCAGCTTGTCCGTAGCGGTTCCGTTAACTGCACCGATTCCATAGGTGTCAAGCCATTCTTTCCCCGCTGCCGCTACGTCTGCATTTTTGCCTTCTGCTACCAATGCTTCTACCTTGGTCCTTAATTTTTCCCTGATTGCTTTCTGGGCAAGGAGCATACCATAACCGAACTCAGCAGCATCTTCAAATAAGGAGTTGGACCATGCCGGGCCGTGTCCTTTTTCATTTACGGTATAAGGTGTGGATGGTGAGGAGTTGCCCCAGATGGAGGAGCATCCTGTTGCATTTGCAATGTACATCCTGTCACCGAATAACTGTGTGATTAATTTTGCATATGGTGTTTCACCACATCCGCCGCAAGCCCCTGAGAACTCAAGCAATGGCTGTTTGAACTGGGAACCTTTTACGGTAGTTTCTTTGAACTTGTCCACTACATCTGGTTTCTTTTCTGTAGTCAAAGCATAATCGAAGAATGCCTGTTCCCCAACGTTTGCTTCGCAGTTCTGCATTGTAAGGGCTTTCTCACCCTTCTTGCCCGGGCATACGTTTGCACAGGAACCGCATCCAGTACAGTCAAGCGCTGAAATTGTCATGCTGAACTTGTACTCTGGCATACCGGTCATTGGCAATGTCTGCATGCCTTCCGGAGCATTAGCTGCCTCAGCTTCTGTCAATGCTACCGGGCGGATAACTGCATGCGGGCATACATAGGAGCAGAAGTTACACTGGATACAGTTGTCTGGGTTCCATACCGGGACGTCAACTGCAATGCCGCGTTTTTCAAATGCAGCGGAACCAGAAGGTGTCTGCCCATTTTCATATTTCTTAACAATGGAAACCGGAATCTTATTTCCTTCCTGCCCGTTTACTGGGATCTGGATATCATTTACAAAGTCTACAACGTCCTGGCGGCTGCCTGTTGCAACTTTTGCAAAGCTTTCGTCCTGAGCGTCTTTCCAGCTTGCAGGAACTTCAATCTTTACAACGCCTGTTGCGCCAGCGTCGATGGCGTCATAGTTCATCTGTACGATCTTGTCGCCCTTCTTGCCGTAGGTTGCCTTTGCAGCAGCCTTCATCAGCTCAATTGCCCGCTCCTCTGGGATGATGGCAGCCAGCTTGAAGAATGCAGACTGGAGTACTGTATTGATACGCCCGCCAAGCCCGATTTCTTTCCCGATCTTGATACCGTCGATGGTATAGAACTGGATGTCGTTTTCAGCGATATATCTCTTTACCTGTCCCGGCAGGTGGCCTTCTAATTCTTCTGGGCTCCAAGAGCAGTTCAGGAGGAAGGTGCCGCCCGGAACTAATTCCTGTACCATGTTGTATTTGCGTACGTAAGCAGGATTGTGGCATGCTACGAAGTTTGCCTGCTTGATTAAGTAGGTAGACTTGATTGCCTTCTTGCCGAAACGCAGGTGGGACATGGTAACGCCGCCGGATTTCTTGGAATCATAATCAAAATATGCCTGTGCGAACATGTCTGTGTTATCGCCGATAATTTTGATGGAGTTCTTATTTGCCCCAACCGTACCGTCAGCGCCAAGTCCCCAGAACTTGCAGTTTATGGTCCCTTCCGGTGTAGTTACTGGGTCTTCTTTTACTTCTAAGGAAAGGTTGGTAACGTCGTCATAGATACCGATGGTGAACCTTTCTTTTTCTGTATTGTTGTAAACAGCGATAATCTGTCCCGGTGTGGTGTCTTTGGAGCCTAAGCCGTAACGCCCGCTTGTAATCTTAACAGCGTCGAATTTGCTTCCCTTCAATGCAGCTACTACATCAAGGTACAGCGGTTCGCCAAGGGAACCGGGCTCTTTGGTCCTGTCCAATACAGCGATGGATTTTACAGTGTCAGGAATTGCAGCAATCAAAGCGTCCTTGCTGAACGGACGGTACAGGCGTACTTTTACGACGCCGACTTTTTCGCCCTTAGCTGTTAAGTAGTCGATGGTTTCATCGATGGTATCGCATACGGAGCCCATAGCAATGATAATCTTTTCAGCGTCAGCAGCGCCATAGAAGTTGAACAGCTTGTAGTCTGTGCCAATCTTCTCATTGACTTTGTCCATGTATTTCTGTACGATTGCTGGCAAAGCGTCATATGTTGTGTTGCAGGATTCTCTGGTCTGGAAGAAAATATCCGGGTTCTGTGCAGAACCGTCCAGACGCGGATGGTTCGGGTTCAGTGCGTTCTTGCGGAATGCATCAATTGCGCCCAAATCTACCATGTCTTTCAAATCTTCGTAATCCCATGTTTCAATTTTCTGGATTTCATGGGAAGTCCTGAAACCATCAAAGAAATTGATGAAGGGAAGGTGCCCTTCCAAAGCAGCGCAGTGTGCTACTGGTGTCAAGTCCATAACTTCCTGTACGGAAGATTCGCAGAGCATTGCTGCACCGGTCTGACGACAGGCATAAACGTCGGAGTGGTCACCGAAAATGTTCAGTGCGTGGGTTGCAACGCAGCGCGCGGATACATTGAACACACCTGGAAGCCCTTCGCCTGCAATTTTGTACAGGTTCGGGATCATCAGCAATAACCCTTGGGATGCAGTATAAGTGGTAGTCAATGCGCCTGCTGCCAAAGATCCGTGCACGGTACCTGCTGCACCTGCCTCAGACTGCATTTCTGTTACTTGCACTGTCTGGCCAAAAATGTTCTTCCTTCCCTGTGTTGCCCATTCATCGGTTGCTTCTGCCATAACAGAAGATGGTGTGATGGGGTAGATGGCTGCAACGTCTGTGTATGCATATGAAGCATGTGCTGCTGCATGGTTGCCATCCATGGTTTTCATAGATCTTTTCATTACATTTTTCCTCCTGCCTGAATTTAATCTATTACTATCCTGTCCGCCTCCATAATTTCAGGCGCTTTTTGCCTGGTACCCAAAAAGCTAAGCGGGGCAGTAACAAATTCTTCCTTTATACTATAATAATTATAGCCAAAAAAATCAATACTTTTCCTGTTAATTTCATGTATTTTTCGGGGAACAGGGCACAGCTTGCTTCTGCATGCGCAAAGATATGTATTGTAATTTATGTTAGTGCGGCAGCCACCTTTCTCCCCAGCCTTTTTCTATCATACCAAATTATTCCTTTCTTTTCAATTGTTTTCCTTGAAAATCAAAGAGTTTTATGTATAATTAGGTATGGAAAATATCAGAAAACGAGGTTTTAATATGATTAGTGCAAACAATGTAACATTGCGGATAGGGAAAAAAGCGTTATTCGAGGACGTCAACATCAAATTCACCGAAGGGAACTGCTACGGCCTGATTGGCGCCAACGGGGCTGGGAAATCCACCTTCCTTAAGATTTTGAACGGGCAGCTTGAGCCTACCAAAGGGGACGTAATCATTACCCCCGGCCAGCGGCTCTCCTTCCTGCAGCAGGACCATTTCAAATACGATGAATTCCCCGTGCTGGATACCGTCATTATGGGGAACCAGCACCTTTACAACATTATGAAGGAAAAGGACGCCATCTATATGAAGGAGGACTTCACGGACGCAGACGGCATCCGGGCCAGCGAGCTGGAAGGGGAATTTGCGGAAATGGACGGCTGGAATGCAGAATCCGACGCAGCCCAGCTCCTAAACGGCCTTGGCATTGAAACGGAATTCCACTCCTCCATGATGAAAGACCTGACGGGGGAACAGAAGGTGAAAGTGCTCCTTGCCCAGGCTTTATTCGGGAACCCGGACATCCTGCTCCTGGACGAGCCCACCAACCATTTGGATTTGGACGCCATTGCATGGCTGGAGGAGTTTTTAATTAATTTTGAAAATACCGTTATCGTGGTGTCCCATGACCGGTATTTCCTCAACAAGGTCTGCACCCACACTGCTGACATCGACTATGCCAAAATCCAGCTTTACGCCGGGAACTATGATTTCTGGTATGAGTCCAGCCAGCTCTTAATCAAGCAGATGAAGGAAGCCAATAAGAAAAAAGAGGAAAAAATCAAGGAGCTGCAGGAATTTATTTCCCGCTTCTCTGCAAATGCTTCCAAGTCCAAGCAGGCGACCTCCCGGAAAAAAGCGCTGGAAAAAATCCAGTTGGATGAAATCAAGCCTTCCAGCCGGAAATACCCTTATATTGACTTCCGCCCCAACCGGGAAATCGGGAATGAAGTGCTTACCGTGGAAAATTTAAGCAAATCCATCGACGGGGTAAAGGTGCTGGACAATATTTCCTTTATCGCAGGCCATGACGATAAGATTGCGTTTGTGGGGAGCAACGAGCTTGCCAAGACGACCCTGTTCCAAATCCTCGCCGGGGAACTGGAGCCGGACGAGGGGAATTACAAATGGGGCGTTACCACCAGCCAGTCTTATTTCCCCAAGGACAACACACAGATTTTCGACAATGACCTGCAGATTGCCGAATGGCTGACCCAGTTTTCAGAAATCAAGGACGCCACCTATGTCCGGGGCTTCCTGGGCCGGATGCTCTTTGCCGGGGAAGACGGGGTGAAGCGGATGAAGGTGCTCTCCGGCGGGGAAAAAGTCCGGGTGCTCCTCTCCCGGATGATGATTGAGGGCTCCAATATCCTGATTCTGGACGAGCCCACGGACCACCTGGACATGGAATCCATTACCGCCCTTAACAATGGGCTGATTAAATTCCCCGGCGTGCTGCTGTTCGCCTCCCGGGACCACCAGGTAGTGCAGACCACGGCAAACCGGATTATTGAATTTTTGCCCAACGGGGCCATGATTGATAAAGTAACCACATACGACGAATATCTGGAAAGCGATGAAATGGCAAGGAAGCGCCAGGTATACTCCACCAGCAACGCACAGGAGGAAGATGATTAAAAACGGCGGCAGTGCCGCTGCCTTTAGGCTGCCTGGTGCAGCGCACCCTTTTGATACCCGAATCCTAATATGATAACAAAAAACAGTAGCAAGGACCCGTACCTTGGTACTGTTTTTTGTTACAAATCATTCTTCATTTGCGCAGAAACAGCACTGATAAAATGCCAAAAAGAGGGTATAATAGGAGAAACATTTCACATTACTTTAGGGAGGGACCCATGCAAAAAACATTTATCCGCCACACCCTTGCAATTATTACCAGCGCTATTTTGCTTATTTTTTTTATCAATTTCCTGTCCACCTTACATAGCTTAAAAGCCCAGCAGTCCAGCACCTTCCAGACAAAATCGGAACAGATTGTCCACACGCTGGAAAACAACCAGGCGGAACTGGAAATCCTGAAAAAAAGCTTAGATGAAGACTACCTGACACGTGCAAAGGCAGCCGAATACATATTTGACAGGCAGGAAAACATTTCCCTGGACGTAAGGGAAATGCAGTATCTGGCCAACCTGCTCAATGTGGACGAGCTCCATGTCATTGACGGGAATGGGATGATTGTGTCCGGCTCCGTATCCCAGTATGTGGGCATTGACATGGCAGACCATCCCCAGACCAGCGCCTTCCTCTCCCTTCTGGATGCTGAGGACGATGCCTTCCTTATCCAGGAGCCGCAGCCCAACGCCGCAGAGGAAAAAGTCATGCAGTATGTGGGGGTTGCCCGGAAAGGGATAAAAGGCGTTGTCCAAGTGGGATTCGAGCCCACGCGGCAGATGGAGGCCCAGTCCAGGAATACCTACGAGTACATTTTCTCCCAGTTCCCCACGGACACGGGGGAAGAACTGTACGCCGTGGACATTTCCACCGGGGAGATTTTAGGCCACTCCGACGGTATAGATGAGCAGGAGTTTACGGAAGAATGCTACCAAATCGGCTACCTGTCCGGCCACAATGGGCAGATAGCCCAGGGCCGGGAAGGCAAGGCCATGTATGTCTATGCGCAGGAATACAATGGCATATTAATCTGCGCCGCCCTGCCAAGGGAAATTTTATTCCAGAAACTGTTAAAGCAGGTATTCAATACCCTGCTCTATTTGCTTTTGATTGAAGCCGTTGTCATCCTGTTCCTAAATTACCTTGTCAGGCGCCAGGTCATCGACGGCATCCACCGTATTATGGCAAACCTCTCCTCCATCACAAACGGCAACCTTGACACCACGGTAACGGTAGGCGGGAACCGGGAATTTGAATCCTTAAGCCGCGGCATCAACCGGATGGTAAAAAGCATTACCAACAGTTCCGACCGCATTTCCGCCATAATAGAAATCAGCGGGATGCCCCTTGCGGCCTTTGAGTATACCCCGGATATGGCACATGTATTCGCCACTTCCGGCCTAAAGGAGCTGCTGTGCCTGCCGGACCAGATGGCGGAACGGTTTTACAGCAATTCTGTACTCTTTGACCGCTACATACGGGAAAAAATGGAACACCCGCTGGAGGGGGAACAAGGCATTTTCCAAATCAGCGACTCCCGGTATGTCCGCATCCACATGTCGGAATCCCCGGAAAAGCACCTTGGCATTGTCACCGACGTCAGCAAAGATATCCTTGAAAAGAAGCAGATGCAGTATGAAAACACCCACGACGCCCTGACTAAGCTGTGCAAATTTGCCCATTTCAAAGCTTTGGCTTCGGAAACCCTGCAGAACATGGAGGAAGGGGAAGCCTGCGCCATTGTCATGTTGGACCTTGACTCCTTTAAATCCATCAACGACACATATGGGCATGACGCCGGGGACAAATACCTGCAGAGCTTCTCAGCCGTCTTAAAAGCTATGCCCAAGGAACACTTCCTGACGGCACGCCGCTCCGGGGATGAATTCTGCATGATGGTATTCGGCTGCAAAAGCAGGGAGGATGTGGTGCAATACCTGGAAATGTTCTATGAAACCTTAAGAAATGCCCGTGCTGCGCTGGCTCCTGGCACATTAAAAAGCATCCGGGCATCCAGCGGGTTTGCCTGGACTGGGAACCCCAAGGAAAGCCTGGAGGAGCTTCTGGGGCATGCAGACGAAGCCCTCTACGAAGTGAAACGGAAGGAAAAAGGAGGGTTTGGGGAATACCAGTAAAGCCCTTCCAGGGGATTACTGGTTATAGGAATGAATTTTCAAACACGCTCCAGGCTTAAAAATGCACCCAGGTTTCCCCGTTTCCCCTGGGTAGCCCGGTGGGAAAAAAGCAGCTTTGCATTGCAGCAGGTACAGAGGTTCGTAACTGCTAAATGCTCCTGCTTTACGCCTTCCTCCAGCAATACGATTTCATTGGCGCGCCACAAATCAAGCTGGTAGCTCCCATTTCCTTTTTCCAGCAAAATTTCGCTGGCATGGGCAGAAAACTCTTTTTTAAATTCCTGCGCCACGTCCTCGCTGATTTCATAGCATCCCTGGCAGATGGATGGGCCGATGGCACAGAGCACGTCTTCTGGACTGGTATGGAATTCCTGCCGCATTGCCGAGAGGGTCTTTGCCCCCATGCGCCCTGCCGTGCCCCGCCATCCAGAATGGGACAGGCCGATGGCACGGTGTTTGGGGTCCAGGAAATACAGCGGCACGCAGTCTGCGTAAAAGGTGGAAAGCACCAGCCCGGGCTCGTTGGTAACCAGCCCGTCCACATCGGAATAGCCACGCTCCCGGGTAAGCCCTTTCCCTGCATCCTCCCTGCCAACCCGCCGCACATTGGTGGTATGGGTCTGGTCGGTAAATACAAAATTCCCATATTCCGTGCCAAGGGCCAGGGCAACCCTGCGGAAATTTTCTTCCACCGCCTTCCTGTCGTCCCCTCTGGAAAAGCTTAAATTCAGGCTTTCAAACATCCCCTTGCTGACGCCGCCCAGCCTGGTTGTAAAACAGTGCTTTACCAGCCCGGTTTCTGCAAGAATTGGGTAATACAAATAAGGGAATTCCCTCCCTCCGGATTCAGCTTTCCTGAAACGGGGCATCTGCACATCCCCGGAAAAATGAAATGTTATTGCCGAATCTTCCATATTAGCATCCCTTCCTCTCTTTTCTCAAAAGCACCTTAGGTTATCCCTGAAAAGTGAAAGCATCCTCCACATGGATGATTTCTTCCCCAAGAATCCCCACCACATCGAACCGGCAGGGGGTATCTTCCCCATAGCCATGGCGCAGGCAGTAATAGGCTGCCGTTTTGCAGATGCGGCGCTGCTTCTTCCTGTCCACTGCTTCCAGGGGATGCCCGCCTGCTGGGCTGTTCCTGTATTTTACCTCTGTAAATACCAGATAATCCCCCTGCCTTGCCACCAAGTCAATTTCCCCAAAACGGCTGCAGAAGTTCCTATGTAAAATCTGGTATCCTTCCCTTTCCAGAAGTTCAGCCGCCCGCTGCTCATATTCTGCCCCTTTCCTGCGGCTCCGGTTGCCTGCCCCTGCCAAATGAACGCCCCCTTTTGGTATTATAATCCCTTTGCCTGTACAGGCGCTGATTATTTTAATTTTTCCCGCATCCGTTCCATATCGTCTACAAAAACCAGGATTTCTGCTACCACTTCATAAAGCTCTGGCGGTATCATATCGCCAATTTCCAGCTTGGAAAGAGTTTTTGCCAGTTTATCGTCCCGGTAAAATGGGATATTGCCTTCCTTTGCCTTTTCAATGATTTTTTCTGCCAGATGGCCTTTCCCGGTAGCAATGATTTTCGGCGCAGTTTCCCCCGGGTTGTAGGCGATGGCTACGGCGGTTTTTTGCTGCCCGCCCCGGAGGGCCTCCACAGTCACTGGCTCGTTTGTATTCTTATACCTTGTTTCTGCCATAGATTTCCCACGCTCCCTGTTTTTAAGCCTTTACGTCAAAAGAATACCGGTGCAGCTTCCCTTGGGGCTTTTCCTGCTCCAGGAACTCCTGTACCGTATTTTTCTGGGGCTTCCGGTTTTCTACCTTTATCTCGCAGGTATAGCCCTTCTGTTCCAAGCGTTCTGCCAACTGCCCCGTAAAGCCTGAAATCAGCTGGAAGGACAATTCGTCTGCCAGATAAAAGTCCGTCTGCACTGCGGCGCCATGCATTTTTACATAAATGTCCGTAGAGCCTAAATGTTCCAAGTCCAGATGCAGCAAAGCAGAAAGATCCCCTTCTTTTTCCCGGAGGTTTTTCTTATTCGTATAGACATACAAATCGCTGTGGGCGTTCTGCTGCCGCAATTTTAAAGGAAGCTGCACATAGGCGTAAGCCTGGTTTAACTGGTTCATAAAATCCAGGTTGCTCTGGACGGACTGGGCTGTCTTTGCCAGGGCCGCCCCTTCCTTCCCGGCCTGGGAAAGTGTCTGCTGCAGTTCTGCCATCTGCCTTGACAGGCGCTGGTACAGTTCCTTGACTGCCCCTTCCTCCTTAAGCTGTTCCGGGGTGAGCATCCACTGCTCTGCCATGGCCTGCTTCATCAGCCCTTTAAATTCCTCTGAGGTAAACAGTTTCTTCACGGCACCGCTGTCCGGGTTCCCGCCCTGTTCCGCCGCCCCCATAATCTGCCGGATCAGTTCCGAGGCAGAAAGGCTGGTGTTTAGCTGCCCTTGGGAAAAAAGCTGCCCTGCCCCGGGAAACCCTTTCAGCATGGCGGCAAGGTTCCCCTGCTGCTCTTTTGTCAAAATACTGTCAATGGGGGGCTGGCTGGCTGCTTCCCCCTCCTGCATAGCTGCGGGCGCCGCCCCGTTCTGGGCTGTTTCCCCATTCTGGGAAACCTGGCCGGCTCCCTCTCCCTGCTGTATGCCGTTCTGTAAAAGCTGAGTGACATTTTCCCCGCCCTGGGTTCCCTGCCCGCCCTGCAAAACCTGGCTGACGCCTTCCCCGCTCTGGGTTCCCTGCCCGCTATCCTTTATAAGCTGGCTGGCGTCCTGCCCTTCCCCTTGCAGAACCTGGCTGGCGTTCCCTCCATTTTGGATGTTATCCTGCAAAACCTGGCTGGCATCCTGCCCTGCCTGGACAGTTTCCCCTCCATTCTGCAGGAACTGTCCGGCTCCTTCCCCGTCCTGTACCCCCTGGCCGGCCGGTAGGGCGCTTTCGCCCAGAAGGATGCCCAGTATCTGTTTTTGCAGCCCCAAAAGCTGGCTGGCTTCTGTATTCTGGCTGGCTGCCGCATTTTGGCTTTCCCCCAGCACAAAGTTTTCCGGGAAAACCGGATGGTTCCCAATCCCCTCTTTTCCAAAAAGCTGCTCCGGGAGGTTCGTAAGCCCCTCCATAAGCTGCTGCATATCCGGGAGGATTGCCTGCTGGCCGTTCTGGTAATTCTGGAACTGGTTCAGGGAATTTTCCGTAATGGCAAGGCCAAGCTTCTGCATCTGCACCAGCGTCTGCATTTCTGCCTGGGGAAAGCTTGCCACTGCCCGCGCCATCTGCATCAGGCTGTTTTTATCAATGGGAAGCTGTTCCATCATCATCTGGTTGACCATGGACAGGTTCCTTGGGTTCACTTTCAGCCCCGCCGCTTCTAAAGCCCGCAGGAGCGTGGGGTTCTGTGCGCTTTCCAGCGTGACCGGGCGGATGGATATTTGGTCCCCAGTATTGGATTTTACCTCAAACAGCATGGGCTGGCCCTTTTCTAGCTGGACGCCTGCTTCCATCCTTGCAGAAATTGTCCTCCCGTCGCTGAGCCCAAGGGTAACCTGGCCGTTCTTGATATCCGTCACCATCCCTTCGAATACCCTCCCCGGCATAAGCTCCTGTGCCTGCGCAACAGGACGGGCTCCGATGGTTTCCTTTACGCTCCCTAATGTCTGTGTATTTGACGCCGTATTGCCCTGATATTGATGGATGCCCCCTAATGACATTCCCAACCACTGCCTTTCTGTCTGAATTTTAATGATGCCCTAGAGCGTGTTTGAAAATTCATTCCCACAATTTTCCGCCCCATTTTCCACCAGATTTTATGCTGAATTTCGTCAATGTAGCCCACTACACCTCCCAAATCCAGCATAAAACCTGATGCAAACTGGGACAAAATCTTGCAGAAAGCAATTTTCAAACACGCTCTAATCCTATAAGAAAATATTTTTCAGGAAAGACTGGCGGTGTATGGACGAAGGTCCGTATACCCGGATAGCTTCTATATGCTCGCTGGTGCCGTAGCCCTTGTGCCTTGCAAATCCGTATTCCGGCATAATTTTGTCATATTCCACCATCAGCCTGTCCCTTGTTACCTTTGCAAGTATGCTTGCCGCCCCAATGGAAATGCTTTTCGCATCCCCCCTGATAATAGGGACTTGGGGAATTTCCACCTGTGGGATGCAGACCGCATCATTTAATAATATATCGGGCACTACGGATAAATTTTGAATAGCCTGGCGCATGGCCTCATAAGTCGCCATTAAGATATTGATTTCATCAATCCGCTGGGGGCTTGCCATCCCAATCCCCACCGCCACGGCTTCCTCCAGAATCACGCTGTAAAGTTCTTCCCGCTTCTTCTCACTGAGCTGCTTGGAATCGTTGATGCCAAGAATCCCGCAGTCCTTTGGCAATATGGCTGCCCCGGCCACCACCGGCCCTGCCAATGGGCCGCGCCCTGCCTCGTCAATCCCGCAGACATAGCCTGCAGCCCCGTACTGGCGTTCGTACTGTTTCAGCGTTTCCATCCTTGCCCGCTCTTTTTCCAGGCGTTCCAGCTTCTTTTTGGCCTGCCGCACCAGGTTCTGGACGCCTGCCCTTCCATCCTCTCCGTATTTTGAGATAAAAGAAGGCAGCATCGTTTCCTCTGCCGCCTGTAGTTCTTCTTTTACTGCACTGATTTTCTTCTGTCCTTCCACTTTGCCCTCCCTAAACTATCTGGCATTCCTTTACGCAGCTTCCAGCCTTATTGGTGTTTGATAAACCCTATATTATCAAATGGGTAAATGCGCAGCCACGCCCTCCCAATAATGTCTTTGCCATAGACCACGCCTACCCGCGGGTCCCGGCTGTCGGAGCTGGCATTCCGGTTATCCCCCAGCACAAAATACTCGTCGTCCCCCAGCTTAATGGGTTCCGCCGCCTGCCCTGCATCCAGCATAATTTCGCGCCCGTAAGATTCTTCCAAAGCTTCACCGTCAATGAAAATTGTCCCAGCGGCGTCAATCTGCACCGTTTCCCCTGGCAGGCCGATAATCCGCTTAATATAATACGTATCTTCCTCATACCGGAAGGGGAAGACAATAATGTCAAAACGCTCCGGCTTCTGGAACCGGTAGCTGATTTTATCCACAATCAGGTTATCCCCGTCGCTTAAGGTATACTCCATGGAAGTCCCACTGACCTGGGTACGCTGGCCAACATAATGGATTACCAGATACGTAATCAGGAATACAATAAAAATATACAACAGAAAATTAACCGTTTCCCTGACTGCGCCGCTTTTCCCGTCTGCTGGCTGCCCGTCTTCCCTTCTATTTATGCCGCTGCTTTCTTTCTTTTTCCTCATATCCTACATTCTCTTTCCTGCTGCCCGCAAAAATGCAAAACTGCCTTTACATTCCAAGCCTTCTGAATACTTTTTGCCATCCCTTTTATTTTAGCGCGGGTCCGGGGGAAATTCAAGGGTTATTTTTCCCAAACGCCCGCTGCGGAATTCGTCAATGATAAGGGCAGCCGCCTTACTGTAATCCAGCTCGCTGCCTTTCTTCACGCAGTTCCGGTTCTCGGCAACCTGCTTTAAAATTTCCGGCGCATCCCCCTCCTGCAGGCCGTACCGCCCTGCCAAAACTCCCGGGTAATGCTCCTTCAGAATCTGTATCAGTTCCAAAGAAAGTTCGTCGATATTTAAAATCTCGTCCTTGATGGAGCCAATCAGCGCAAGGAGCAGCCCCACCCGCTGGTCTTCAAATTTCGGCCACAAAATACCCGGCGTATCCAGCAGTTCCACATTTTTGTTCAGGCGTATCCACTGTTTCCCCTTCGTCACCCCCGGCTTGTTCCCGGTCTTGGTGCAGGCTTTCCCTGCATAGGTGTTGATAAAGGTGGATTTCCCTACGTTTGGGATTCCGACTACCATGGCGCGGACTGGGCGGTTCTTAATCCCCCGCTTCCGGTCGCGTTCTATTTTCTCCTTGCAGGCCTCCATCACCACATTGCTGATGGCTTTCATGCCCGATTTGCTCCTTGCATCCAGCTTTACCACAAAATAGCCTTTTTCCCGGAAAAATTCCGCCCAGCGCTGGGTCTGCCCTTCATTTGCAAGGTCCGCCTTATTCATTAAAACCAGCCTTGCCTTCTGCCGTCCCAGTTCGTCAATGTCCGGGTTGCGGCTGCTGAGGGGAATCCTTGCGTCCACCAGCTCTATCACCAAATCAATCAATTTCATGTCTTCCTGCATCTGACGCCTTGCCTTCGTCATATGCCCGGGATACCATTGGAAATGCATCTTTACCTCCGTCTTATGGCAGGCCCTTTCACCTGAGTCCTCCCAGCGCCCGTGCCGCCCTTATTTTAATAAGCCAAATTTATTCCAAGGGTAGACAATAAGCCATGCCTGCCCCACGATATGTTCCTTTTTTACATTGCCAATGCTGGCATACCGGCTGTCCTCGCTGTTGTTGCGGTTGTCGCCCAGCACGAAATATTCGTCTTTCCCTATGACAATCTCATCTTCTGCCAGCAATGGGTTCTCAATGGCAGAAACCTCCGCTTTCTCCTCAAAAGGCTCCCCATTGATATAGACAATCCCATCTTTAATCTGTACCCGGTCCCCGGGCAGCGCGATCACCCGCTTGATGTAATAGTGGGCTTTCTCATTCCCGTTGGGCAGGAATACAACCAAGTCATTCCGCTTTGGGTCAAACAGCTTGTAGCCAATGCGGTTGACTAAAATCCGTTCCCCGTTTTCCAGCGTAGGGGACATGGAAGGCCCCACCACGGAAATGCGGAACCCCACAGACAGCACCACAACTACTGCCGCCATCACTGCCAGCAGGATTTCCCCTGTCCACGCCGCCACTTCCCGCAATAGGCCGGTATTTACCTTCCTTTTTTTCCGGTTAAAATCCAATCCTGATGTTCTTCTCATTTTTCGCCATTCCTTGCTATGCAATAAAATACTGAATCCAGGGATTTCATGATAAGGTAAAAAAGAATGCGCACAGCGCATTCTCCGCGCGCGAGCGGATTGCGCAGCAATAAATTTCCTCTCCGCGAGCTGCGCATAATTGTTTTTCTCTTATAGGAAATCCATACACTTTAATACTTCACAGCAACATGGTGTTTCCTATAAGAGAAAAAGGGACAACTACAAATGTATTTGTCCCTTCCATCCTACTGCCTGAATTATCTTACCAGTTCTTTTACTTTTGCCCTCTTGCCTACGCGGCCCCTTAAGTAGTTCAGCTTCGCACGCCTTACTTTACCACGGCGGACTACTTCAATCTTCTCCACATTCGGGGAATGGAGCGGCCATGTCTTCTCAACGCCTATGCCGTTGGAAAATTTCCTTACGGTAAAGGTTTCGCGGTTGCTTCCGCCCTGCCTTTTTAAGACAATCCCTTCAAAGACCTGAATCCTTTCACGGTTTCCTTCTTTAATCTTGCCATATACCTTTACGGTATCGCCTACACGGAACTCGTCCACTTTTTCCTTTAACTGTTCCTGTTCAATGCTTTTGATAATGTCTGCTGCGTTCATTTGTGACCTCCTATTTGCTTGGATGTTCTTAATACGTTCCGTAACAGAGGACCATCGTTTTCTTATCTCACAGGTCTGTATTTTACCATAGGGCAGAGGAAAATGCAAGGAATTTTGGGGATTTTCCAAAGATTTTTATGGCTGCCCGCCGCGCCCCTATGGCGTTGTGCCCTGTGCTGCCAGCCATTCCCGTTCCTGCGCCGTCAGTTCCGCCCGTTCCAGCAAATCCGGCCTGCGTTTCTGGGTCAACAGGATGGACTGCTGCCTGCGCCATGCTTCGATATTTTTATGGTGCCCGGACAGGAGGATTGGGGGCACCTTCCTTCCATTCCACTCCTCTGGGCGGGAATACTGGGGGTACTCCAGCAGGTTTCCCTCAAAAGACTCTGCCATGCCGGATTCCTCATTGCCCAAAACCCCTGGAACCATCCGGGAAATGGCGTCAGCCATTACCATTGCCGGCAGCTCCCCGCCCGTCAGGACATAATCCCCTATGGACATATAATCTGTAACGATTTCTTCCAGCACCCGCTGGTCAATGCCCTCATAATGGCCGCAGAGCAGGATTAAATCTTCCTCTTTTGCAAAGCTTTTGGCATGCGCCTGGGTGAAGGTGGTTCCCTGCGGCGTCACGTAAACGCAGCGGGGTTTATGCCCAATCCGCCCCACCACTGACTTCCATGCATCATACACGGGCTGGGCCTGCATCAGCATCCCGGCCCCGCCGCCGTAAGGGTAATCGTCTACCTTCTGGTGCTTATTGGCGGAAAAATCACGGATATTGACGGCTTCTATGCTGAGAATGCCAGCTTCCACGGCCCGTCCAATAATGCTGGTGGCAAGCCCTCCCAGCACCATTTCCGGGAATAATGTCAAAATATAAAACTTCATAGCCCTGCCCTTCCTCCATCATCCTTTATAAAAGCCCCTGCATCAAATGTACCTGCATTTCCCTCCGCTCCATGTCTACCGCAAGGATGCAGTCCTTTATGGCTGGGAGCAGAAGCTCTTTCTTTTTGCCTGTTACCCTGGGGGCATAGGAGGAATCCTCCCGCACCTGCACCACGTAAACGTCATTTGCCCCTGTCTGGATGACGTCTGTAATGTTCCCCAAAACCTGCCCGCCTTCTGCCTTTACTTCCACGCCAATCAAGTCAGCGATAAAATACTCGTCCTCCCCACAGGCTACTGCCTGCTCCCTTGTGACAAAAAGGCCTTTTCCCTTATAGGGCTCGATGTCATTTATATTGTCAAAATCCCGGAACTTCAGCAGTACCATATTTTTGAAAAATTTCACCTGGGTAATTTCAAGCCCTATCCGTTCTTTCCCGGTGTCCAGAATTACTGTTTTCAATTTTTTAAAACGTGCTGGGTCGTCGGTGGTTGGGAATACTTTTACCTCCCCGCGGACCCCATGGGTGTTGGCAATAACGCCCACCTGTAAATAATCTTCCATGCTATTTCCTTTCTAAAAAAAGCGGCAAGGTCTTTCCTATAGAATAAAAAAATCACAGTGAAAACTCACTGTGATTTCTTGAAAGCAGTTCCAAAACAAAGAAATCATCATTGCATAATGTCTACAATCACTTTTTTATCGTTTTTCGCTGCTGCTGCTTTTACAACGGAACGGATTGCCTTCGCAATTCGTCCCTGTTTTCCGATTACCTTTCCCATATCTGCCTGGGCAACACGTAACTCTATCACAATGGATTTTTCATTCTCAGTCTCTGTAACTGCAACTTCATTCGGATAATCCACAAGTGCTTTCGCAATTACTTCTACCAATTCTCTCATTACGTCACCTCACGAAGATTATTTTTCGATACCGGCTGCTTTGAAGATCTTCCCTACTACTTCGGTAGGCTGTGCACCATTTGCTAACCATTTTTTTGCCAATTCTTCATTGACATGAAATTCGCTTGGGTCTTTTGTGGGGTCGTAAGTTCCGATTTCCTCAATAAACTTACCATCCCTTGGCGACCTGGCATCAGCAACAATAATCCTATAGAAAGGAGCCTTCTTCTTTCCCATCCTCTTTAATCTAATCTTAACCATCGTATCTCACCTCCTGCTATCTAGATCTTATTTATTTGTAACCAGCGGCAGTCTTGGCTGCCCTGTTACAGACTAAGTGTTAAGAATGAAAGCTGTTTTATCCAAGGCCAAACGGCAGCTTGAAGCCGCCCCGGCGTTTCCCTTTGCCGCCGCCCATTAAGCCCGGCATCTGCTTCATCATTTTCTTGCTTTGCTCAAACTGTTTCACAAGGCGGTTTACTTCGCTGATATCTACTCCGGCGCCTTTTGCGACCCTCCGCTTCCGGCTGGGGTTTAAAATAGAAGGGTTTGCCCGCTCTTTGGGAGTCATGGAATAAATAATCCCTTCAATCCTTGCCATTTTCTTTTCATCCATGGCATTTTCAATCTCTGCAATCTGTGCGCCGCCAATCCCGGGCATCATGCCAAGCAGGCTGGAAATGCCGCCCATTTTTTTCATCTGGCTCATAGATTCCAAATAGTCGTCAAAGCCGAATTCGGCTTTTTTCATCTTCTGTTCCAGTTCCCTTGCCTTTTCCTCGTCGATGGTTTCCTGTGCTTTTTCAATCAGCGTCAGCACATCCCCCATGCCCAGGATCCGGTTCGCCATACGTTCGGGATAAAACTGTTCCAAATCAGAAAGCTTTTCCCCCATGCCTACATACAGCAGGGGTTTCCCTGTTACAGAACGGATGGACAGCGCTGCCCCGCCGCGGGTGTCGCCGTCTAGCTTGGTAAGGACTACGCCGTCAATGCCTATTTTTTCCTCAAACATGGAAGCTACATTCACTGCGTCCTGCCCTGTCATGGCATCCACCACCAAAATGGTCTGGTGGACTTCCACCTGTTCCTTGATTTCCTGCAGCTCCTGCATCATCTCCTCATCAATGTGCAGGCGGCCGGCAGTATCTAAAATCACTACGTTGCAGCCCTTTGCCCTGGCATGTTCTATGGCTGCCTTCGCAATATTGGCTGGCTTATGGCTGTCCCCCATGGAAAATACTTCCACGCCCTGCTTCTCCCCATTGATCTGCAGCTGCTGGATTGCGGCTGGGCGGTATACGTCGCAGGCAGCCAGCAAAGGCTTTTTGCCTTTCTGTTTCAGTTTCCCGGCTATCTTGGCGGTTGTAGTGGTCTTACCAGCCCCCTGTAGGCCTGCCATCATAATTACCGTCATCTCGCCGCCTGGTTTCAATGCAATTTCCGTGGTTTCGGAGCCCATCAGGGAAACTAATTCTTCATTTACAATCTTTATCACCATCTGCCCAGGGTTCAGGCCGTTCATTACATCCTGCCCTACAGCCCGCTCCTGCACAGATTTCACAAACTTCTTAACTACTTTAAAGTTGACATCTGCTTCTAACAATGCAAGCTTTACTTCCTTCAGCGCGGTCTTTACGTCATCCTCTGTCAGAAGGCCCTTGCTCCGCAAAGATTTGAATACATTCTGTAATTTTTCCGATAAGCTGTCAAATGCCATCTTATAACTCCTCTAATATTTCATTGGAAATGGCTTCTATCTCTGCCATTACTACTGCTTCCTTCTGGTCCTGGTAATTCTGGCTGAGCGCCCGGATTTTGCTGACTTTTTCCTTGGTGTTAAGGAACCGTTCCAATAGATGCAGCTTCCCTTCATACCCTTCCAGTATCCTGTCACAGCGTTTCACCAAGTCATGGACGCCTTGGCGGCTGATTCCCTCCTCCTGGGCGATTTCGCTCAATGATAAATCATCTAGTACAAATTCTTCGTAAATATCTCTTTGGTGGTCTGTGAGCAGTTCCCCATAAAAATCATAGAGGTAGGTCTGCATGACTTTTCTTTCCATTGCAATCACCTTGGGTATCATACTATAAAAGGGCAGAAGTGTCAAGTGTTTTTTCTTTACGAACTATTGTTTGTGTTGTTTCGCCATGTATTATATCCGATTATTTCAGTATTGCTGCCATTTAACATGTGATATAATCAATCATTTTGTGTATATTAAAACTGGCTTTCGTACGTACTTTGTTCTATGTTATTGCTTTCTCAAAACATAAAAATAGAACGATGTATTTTGATTTTGGGC
>ERZ778516.154-NODE-154-length-58514-cov-13.556527_pt1 | contig 58514 bp, 49 predicted proteins | sample MGYA00510342_ERZ778516 | MGnify/ENA primary metagenome ERZ778516 (study PRJEB29527, sample SAMN07138961) | mouse gut metagenome | material: feces | host: mouse | place: China:Nanjing | collected 2016-01-25 ...
TTTTAATCTATTATACTATAAACAGCCCTCAAAATCTATATATAGTATAATTTGAGTTTCCCCATTTTTTAAATTCCACAAATATTATATTACTCTGGCAAATTCCAAATGTTTTACCAAAAAGCAACTGTATGGGGAAGCTGGTGCTTAAATCTGGTATTCAATGCTTAATAGAAACAAAAGTTTCTATTAAGCATTTGCGATTTTATGCACCACTGCGTATCCCATCCAAGCGGAATGCGTGCAAAGCCATGTGTAACATGGCTTTTTGTTGGTAAAACTTTGGAACTGCCAGAGTCACATAACTTGTATACTAAAAAAATGGGGAAACTCAAAATAGTATAAGAATTTACCAGTATTAAATATAACTGATACTGGTAAGTTATAGAAATATAGAATTTTTATTCTTTATTATGGTACACCACTCTACAACTTTACGCATAGTAACCAAATGACAAAAGTACCAGTTCCAGTGCCTTTACAATAACATTGGATTTTATTGCATTTCTGACATTTTTCAGATATACTGGTTGAATAACTTAAACAGAATTGATATACTATAATAAAAGAATTAATAGTTTTATAAGAACTCCAGATGTTCTTAATTAAAACAACCATGTAAAGATGTATCTCCTGGTATCTTTCAAAAGATTTTATCTCATCCAGACACCAGGCTTCTGCTAAGATTAGTTTAAATCCAGATATCACTTTATAAAAACACACATCTTCACCAGTAAAAAATTATAGAATGGAGGTTTATTTCTATGGGATATTTTTTAAACAATGAAGAACCATATGTTATATACCAGGAAGCAGCAGCACAACCATATTTTATAGATAAAACCGGAATATTAAAAGAGATATTCCCTTTAATTAATAGTACTGAAAAATATATCTGTATAACCAGGCCACGGCGTTTTGGCAAAACAATTATGGCAAACCTTATAGGTTCTTTTTTTTCCAAGGCACGCAATTCAAGAAATATTTTTGATTCCCTAAAAATTTCCAAAGATACCACTTATCTTAAGTTTATAAACCAATATAATGTAATTTATATTGATTTTAGTGATATCGATGATGAATGTAAAAGTTACAGTTCCTATATTAAAAATATTAAATTTCTTCTACGGGAAGATTTACATACTGCTTATCCACAAATTGAATTCCGGGATAATGGCAATATCCCAGAAGACCTTAAAAGAATTTATGCTGTTACACATGAAAAATTTATATTTGTACTAGACGAGTGGGATGCAATTTTCCATATGCATTTTATAAAAGAAAAAGACAAAAAAGCTTATCTCCTTTTCCTTAAGGGTCTCCTCAAAGGAAAAGCTTATGTTGCATTTGCATATATGACTGGTATACTTCCTATAGCAAAATACTCCAGTGGTTCAGAATTAAATATGTTTATAGAATTTACAATGGCATCAAGCCCTGCTTTTAGCAATTATTTTGGATTTACAGAAGCAGAAACAGATGAGTTATATGCAAGGTATTTAAAAATATGCAGTACCCCCTCTATAACACGTAATGGGCTAAAAATATGGTATGATGGTTACCAGACAGCAACAGGACAGAAAATTTATAATCCACGCTCTGTAGTTCTTGCCTTAAAATTTAACAACATGGAAAGTTACTGGACAAGTTCTGGTCCATTTGATGAAATTAGTTATTATATAAATAAAAATATAGCAGACGTCAGGGAAGATTTGGTTTTGATGGCATCAGGTGAAGCAGTTACTGCTAATGTCCAAGAATATGCTGCTGTTTCAATGGACTTAAATACCCGGGATGAAATTTTCTCTGCCATGGTGGTTTACGGATTCTTAAGCCATTATAAAGGAAAAGTTTCCATACCAAATAAAGAACTGATGGATAAATTCAGGAATATGCTTGAAAAAGAACCTTCTCTTGGATATGTATACAAACTTGCTAAAAAATCTGAACAAATGCTTAGGGCAACTATAGCAGGAGATACAAAAATAATGCAAGAAATCCTTGAATATGCACATGATACAGAAATACCCCTGTTAAGTTACAATAGTGAAATTGAATTAACAGCACTTGTAAACCTAATCTACCTTTCTGCAAGGGATACTTACCGTATCGAACGTGAAGATAAAGCTGGCAGGGGATATGTTGATTTTATTTTTTATCCGGAAACAGATAAAACAGCAGATTGTATTATACTTGAATTAAAGATTAACAGTACCCCAGCAGAAGCTATACGCCAGATAAAAGAACGTAAATATGCACTTCGTTTTAAAGGAAGGATTGGAAAAGAAAGTGAATACTCTGGGAGAATACTTGCCGTTGGTATTTCTTATAACAAGGTTTCTAAAAAACATAAATGCATGGTTGAAATTTTATAATAATATACTTAAAAATAATAGCATACCAGACAACCAAATAAATATAGAACTTTTCAGGAAAATGAAACAGAGAATCCAAATATTATATAAAAGAATTCTCTGTTTCCCTGTCCAGGAAAATATCATATCCATTTTCTATTATACCAAGCTTTTCTTTAACGGCAATACATTTGACAAAAATACCTTGTTGAAACTATGAAGTTCATATCCACTGTTTTTTAAATTAATTTATTATCCAGTAATCATAACACTAAATGACATAATAATTACATTGCTACAAGCATGGAAAATAATACTACTCCAAAGATTTTTATTACTCTTATAACATATTAATCCTAAAGCAAAACCAGAAGCAACATGTTCTGTCATAACCATTTTTAATGAATTAATTATACTCCCTGCTGTTCCATCCCATAGATAAAATGCAAATGGAACCGGAATCAACTCCCAATATAATAATGGTGGCAGCTAATAGAAACTGCCTTTATTAATAAGTTTCTATATATTAAATAACAGAATTATACATCTTCATTTTGCGTATTACTAAATAAATTGTCAAAAAACGATAAATCAATATTTTTTTTTGATTTATATCTCCCTCCATCATATGCAACCTCTTTTTCATTAATTGCAATATTATAAATCTGTTTGTCATAATTATCATACAGTTTTATTGCATATTTATGGGCACCTTTTTTAGGTTTTTGTGCAACATTATATCTAAAAAAAACTCTTTTATTGAAAAGTTTTTCAATATTTATAATATCTTTTTTATCTAAATAGACCATATAACCATTGGCAAGATTTGTCACTCCAATTTTAGCAATATCACTAAAATCAATATTTAAATAAGAGTCTTTAATTATTATTATAAACTTTTTCTTTTTGTTTCCATGTCTTGCCGTAATAATTGTTTTTCCTTTCTTTAATGCTTGTATTCTACCAGTTTGGGACATTGAAACACAATCTTTATCTGATACAGACCATTTTACATTATTTTTCCATGTATTTAGTTGTTTTTTATCACCAACATAAATTGTAACCTTTTGAGTACTTACTAATGTATAGGCAGAAGTAAACGTTTGTATAGAAAGTGTAATGAATATTGATGTTAAAAACATTATTATTAATTTCTTCATAATTACATTTCTCCTTAAATATAGTTACAAATATACTTTAAACTATCTATTTTATATATCTACACCATTTTACAACTTTTCCCACCTGTGTGGTTGAATTTCATAGCCATGCAAAAAACCAGGCACACAAATCCAATAAATCAGTTTCTTTTTTTTGCATTACAAAAGAGAGCTGCCTGGAACTTAACTACTCATCCTCATATACATTTTTATAAATCATTTCAATGGTAAACAGGCCACTGCTACAATGTTTTGCTCACGACATGCCATTATGTTTCTTGCGACCTTCATAAAAAACACCAATTTGTATTGTAACATTTAGGCTAAAATTTTTAAATTTTGAATTTTTTATTGCTAAAAAATTCTTTGGTAATGCTAATTTGATAAAATAGTTATTTTATGCGGTTATCCTGCATTAATAAGAAACATTGACAGTGATTTTATTTTTGATCTATGAGCCCAGCAGTAAATTTCACTTTAATACAGGATTATCCTTTGTTGATTAGACTACTTTTATTCTAACACAATTTATAGAATTTGAATACTAATTTTTGATAATTAGTTTAATCTAAATTCCAACCACACAGGTGTAAATTTTTTGTAAAAATAGCATACAAGATACTTTAATGTATAATGAATTTAACCAAAACATTGTCAATGAAAGTAAGCCTATATTCTAAAATTATTATGTAACAAAAAATTATTTATAAAAGTTATAAAATAATGTAAAATCTATAAGTTTATACAATAAGATTTTTATGGACGAACTGCTATTATTTCTCTATTAGTATGATCATTTTGACCTACCCTGACATGTATATATCTATCTGGCTTATTTGACCATCCATCTGCAACTCTTAAGTATCTGCTATATACTATTCCTGTTGATTCTTGTATTGTAGAATACGTAAATGATACATAACCAAGAGCTAATAAATCATGAGCATCATACAAATAATGATCATATACACCAAATATAAATGGATAACCATTTATAATTTCAGTTTTCATATCATTCCATGTAGGATATGGATAATAAGTTACCAATGGTGATCTACCTGCTTTGTTTAAATATTCTATCAAACCATTTGTTTCATCGTTAGGTTCAGTTCCATCATTGTCTGTTTTCATTAATTTATACATCAATTTAAATGATTCATTCCAAGATCCAGCATAACAAAGTGAATTATATGAACTTCCCCTATTATACCAATATAACATTAAATTAGTTCCAGCCGTTGGAGAACAAATAGAATTATAATTAGGAAAATCAGTAGTACAAAAATAATTAAGATTATAATTATAAACATCAACTACATCATAATCTTTATACCCATTTTCAAAATCAAATTGTCTGTTAATAGGATCCTTACCACTTGTCGGAGGATTACTTGACATAATTTCAATAAAATAATCATCTATAGTTTCTACCTGTTCTGATAAGGACTTTTTATCAAAATCATAATAAATCTTCCATTCATCTGAAAAATTTTCTTGCTCTACTTCCAATAATTTATTTTCAATATTATATTTATCAGTATTATAATTAGATATATTTTGTAAATTATTATTAATATCCTCATTCCCTATACAATATGTTTTTAAATCTTGAAAACAAAAAGATCCGCTTGTAGAATACTCTATTATTGGCGCATATTTATCATTGGCTCCTACTAAAACATATCCACAATCATTATTTTCATTATCTGTATACTTTATACAATATGCATTTATACTGTTATCTATACCATATATCTCCTGTTCATCTTTTATAAACATAGAATAAGACCATAACCCTGAATTATTGTCCAAATTTATCATATTTAAAATATGATACCATGCTATCTTTTCTGCATCTTTTAATTCAATATTATTATCTCCATCAACAATATCAACTATTTCTTCTGCATTAACTATAACACCACCTTTAACATTCAATACCATTATATTTATTACTGAAACTATACATACTAATTTTCCTAAAAATTTTCTTATATTCATATTTATTCCTCCTTCTATAAATAAAATTATTATTATATAAAAACATTTTTATTTATTATTACAATTTTTTGTGGTTTGGTCTGTCCGGTTTTTAATTTCCGAACAGTCTCCCCTCCAAAAAAAACTTTTTAAATACAAAACATTATTTTCTCCTTTCATAAAAAACAGGCTACAAGTTCTATACTCATAGCCTACTACTTTAATTTACAATTTTCAACTTATCTTCGGTAAACGGTTCCATAATCCGACAAACGGTCATATTTTTAGATACACCTCTGCTATATAATAACTATTCTCTATTCTATAACTATATCTTCCATCATATTTTTCTACTGCTGAAATTATATTCTTTATACCAAAACCATGCAGTTCACTATCACTTTTATTAGTTATAGGAATACCATTTGCTAATATAATATTCTTGCCCATTATTGTATTTTTAACCTTCATAAGCACAAAACTTTCTCCTTGTCTTACTTCAACTTTAATTTCTCTTGTATTATCAGAACATCCCTCTAATGCATCTGCTGCATTTTTAATTATATTAGAACTTATAATACATAAATCTCTCATAGAAATATTTAATTCATTGCTTATAAATCCTTTTATCTTAATACTTGTATTACTTTTCAAAGGGATAAGATAATAATTTAATACTGTATTTATAATCTCATTTCTAACATCATAACTGGCTTTACTAATTTGTGAAATACCCATTAACATCTCTGATATATATTCTTTTCCTTTTTCATATTCATCTTTTTCTAAAAAACTTTGTATTTGTGATAACTCAGATATAATATCATGCCTGAACCGTTTAGTATCTTGCTCCTTTAAAAGAAGCTGTTCAAAATATTTTTTTTATTGCTCATTATATGTTTCAATCATACTTGTTTCAAAGCTATATTTCCGCTTAATATTATAATAATAAAGGACAAAATAGTTTAATATAAAAACTGCAAAACCTCCTGCTGTTATTAATATAACCCCTTTGTTTATACCCTGTCTATGTAATACTTCTGTTAAAATAAATGTAAAATAAGATATCATTAATCCTAGTAAAAATATTACTCTGGAAATAAGAAACCCGATTATCCCGAGCATATTAAATGCTTCCTTATCCAATTTTCTTCCTAAAACTAAATAATATATCCATAATCCTATAATAACACTTAACAGATATATAACACATGAACCTGGATTACCTATATTATATACTGTTTTTACTATATAATACATTATTGTTTCTAAAAAAGATAACAAAGAAAAAGCTACAAAATATAATTTTACAGTTTCTTTAACTGAAATTTCAAAAAATACCTTTGTCATAAAAACAGAAATAAATACATCCGTTAAATTCAGTGCTGCACTATCCCACTTAATAAATCCCAAGCATCCTAGCAATACAATAACAAGAATAATATAATACAATAACAAGAATAATATATAAAATTCTTTTTATAGAACCATCCCACAAACTTTTACGGAAAATAATATAAAAGAAAGACATATATTCGATTATTACCTCAATAAACATAATTACATTTAATGCCCACTCCATATTCTGTTAATCCACCTTTCATAATAATTAACATTAATGTCTGTTTATATCATATTCCATGAATTTTTGTATAACATCACTATGTCGACGCCTTGAAACTAGAACTTCCTTCCCATTTTTAAGAACCAGCTTATTCTTACAAACTTGTTTTACCTTTCCAAGATTTACTATGTAACTTTTATGACAGTCTATAAAAAGCCTTTCATCCAATTCATATTTCCAGCTTTTTAATGTCCTGTCACTTTCAAATATCTTGTTATCTATATAAATTTTAACATAATCACCACAAGCTTCTATATAATCAATATCAAATTGGAAAACCTGACATAAGCTTTTCTGGAACCGCACTTGTACCTTACAATAACCCATTAGTGACTTAGTTACATCATCTAAAGCCTCATTAAATTCATCTTTATCTACAGGTTTTGTTACAAATCTGTATGCTCCAATTTTAAATGCTTCTTTAAAACGTTCAGGTTTGCCTGTAATAATAATAATTTTGTACTGCCGCCCTTGGTCTGCCAACCTTTGTGCCGCCTCTATTCCATCCATATCTGGCATATTTATATCTAACAGCAAAACATTAAATTTTTCTTCACTTTCTAAAAGTTCTTTTGCAGAAAAAAAATGCACCATCCCATATTCACAATTTTTTTCTGTAAAATATTTTTTTACCATCTTATCAATTCTTTCATGTACATATTTTTCATCATCACATAACGCAATATACAAATTCCCATCCATAAATAATCCATATTCTCCCTATTTGTAATATTTGACACTTTGATTATATCATGGTATTTTAAATATGTCCATATTATAGTTATATACATAATATCCAATTATTATAATATAGTTATTTGAAAATATATTATTTTTATTGTAATGCTTATATTATAGTATAAAGTACATTTATGTACAAAAAATTGTAAAGCTTTTTCCTATATGTCCCAGGATAAAACACTTCCAAATCTTTGGGATAACTATGCAAAAAATATATGGATAACCCACCAGAAGGAATGACATCCGAGAACATCCGCCATATGAGCGGGGATGACCTGTTTGGTGACGGTTTTAGCGAAGATGGCTTTTATATCTTCTGGACCCAATATCGTCTTATCGTCATGCACTGTCAGAAATTTATCTAACGTATGTCCGATAAATTTCTGCTTATTTTATGCCCCTTAAATCCCGGAATTCCTTTGAAACAAAAACTTCCATGTAGCCAAAAAAGCGCAGACTTCCCCTATCGTCTATTTTTAGTCTTTTATTAATTCAGACTGTGGTCGTCTGCGTTATTTTTTTCGGTTCCCATCCCAGTTTCTTTAGCTTCTTTAGATATCCGTTTATTTTTCGCTCTTTGTTGGATTGATTATAATAGTCTGCACCCAGTTCTTTATATCCAACGCCATCTTTTAATATATGGTATACCCCTATCAATATGGAATGGGCTACTGCTACATATGCCCTCTTTTTCCCCCTATGGGCACTTATTATTGCAAACTGTGCTGAAAAATAACTTCCTTTTACCTTTACCGCTGCATGTGCACAATTTATCAGCGTTGTCTTCAACAATTTATTTCCTTTTGTTGTCCTTCCGCTGTTTCTCTTTTTAGCACTCTCATTGTTCCCCGGGCATACCCCCGCCCATGAACACAGGTGTCTGTCCGTATGGAATCTTCCCATATCCTGCCCAGTCACTGCCAGAACCGCCTCTGCACTGCGTTTCCCAACCTCGGGATTCCATCCACTTCTTTTATTGGCTTCCCATACTTTTTTCCCATATTTGCATCAATATCATCATCCAGTACCTTGATATGCTGGTCCAGTTCATCAATGTGCTCCAGCAGCCTCCTTCATCAGTTTTCTTTGGACAGGTAACAGCACTCCCCTGATATCTTCCAGTATCTGTTCCCTTGATGCTTTCAACCTTCCATCCACAAGCTCCTCCAGTTTCCTGGCATCTGTTTCATTCCCTGACAATATCCCGTTCAAAATATTCCGGCTGCTTTTCCCGTTGATATCTGATACTGTCCCTGACAGTTTTATGTCCCCGCCTTCAAGCATCTTCTGGAAACGGTTTACTTCCCGGTTCTTTTCCTGCACAAGACTTTTCCGGTATCCAAAAAGTTCTCGGAATTCCCTCTGCTCCCTGTTTGGAATATAACTTGCCTTAAGCAGTCCATGCTGCAGCAAATCTGCAATCCACTGGGCATCTTATGCACATCAGCACCACAACAACATCCGTATACTCTTTCCATAGCCCTATCCTCTTTCTAAAAAAATTTACGGCACAGCATCCTGTCTCTTATTACTTTCCTTTACGTCCTTCTGCCATACCGGCTGGACAATCCGTGGTACAAATGAGGATGCCATAAATTAATTTCCTATGTGGGCTTTCTGCCCAAAATTTCAAACCCGGCATCCTGCCGCATACAAGAATTATAACATACTTCCGATGCCAATGTTTCATTTATCGTGGTGCCGACAAGGCATGGGATTTCCTATAAAGTAAAAAAACTCTTATACCATTCATATGATATAAGAGTCTCTATTGTACCATATGAACTTAATGGCACTACCATCTATTCCTTTTTCTTATTTTTTGAAATTCAAGTGCTTTTATATTAATACGCAACTGCAATAAAAGAGAATTTATAGGCAGTTCTAATGAGATTTTTTGTGATACAACTTACACAATTAAATTTATACTTCTATTGACAATTAATATTTACTTAGGTAATAATACCATGTTATTGCGTTATTTCCAATACACGTTCATATTCCTTTAATGCATTTAAATAATAATTTCCTATAGAAAAATTTTTCTTCTTTCCTGTATATATAGTTTTTAGACTTACTAAGGTATTACTATAACACATAAAATGTTCATTATATATAGGTACCATTATATCAATATCTTCAAATTCTTGCCTAGGGTAATCTGATGATAAAAGATGATTTCCTATACTTGTATTTATAAAAATATGTGTAATATTAATCAGCACTTTATCTTTTCTATTATAGTAATATATATTCTTTCTTACTGGTTTATTAGGATCACCATTAATCATATCATTCTCTTCCTTAAAAATTTTACTAGGTTCACTAAATGTAATTGCAGGTCCCCTATATTCCCAGCCTAGTTCTTCAAAACCATCAATTTTATAATTTTCAAGTATTTTATTGTAGTCTTTTTCAAATTTTTCATATTTTTCCTCTATACTAACTTTATCATCCAATATAGTACTATTTTCATTTTTAGATATATTATTTTTATTGTTCATATCTTTTCCATTACACCCTGGAAGTAAACATAAAATAATTATACAAGTAATAAATATTATATACTGTTTATTATTTTTCATAAATTCTATTTTTAAGACAAGCCATTGTAATAAAATGCATTATCAAGAGTTTGTCCTATCTCCTAATTAAATAATTATTAATTATATTGCTTTTTCTGTTAAATCAGTATAAATATCCCATCCAGTTTTTTGGAAAAATACAGTATCAATTTCCTTTTCAAGATATATTTTATTATCAGGTGCAGCTGTATCAAATGAAGCATACTTCAATATACCATATGTTTTCCATGCACCATTATATGCAATTAATGTCTGAACCGTATGTGGAGAAGCAACACATTCAACTGAATATCCTTTTGCACTATTCCTAGCTTTTGAAAAATCTAAACTTATTCCTACAGAAGCTTCTGCACCTGCCAATATACCTGCTTCAAATGAAGCAGTCAACGAAAAACCTGCATTAATATTTCCTGTTGTTTCCTCAGATTCGGTAATTGAAAAAGTATGTTTCTGCTCATTTGGTGTATCATTTTTAAAACTAATTCTCGCAATTTGTTTGTATTTATTAACATGCTTTTTTTGATTTGGTTTATAACTTATAAATTTCTTTGCTATTACATCACATGGCATAATACCATCATCTGCTTCTATATCATTATATGTAGCATTTTCCTCTGCATAAACTGTTATATACCTTCCACCTGTTCCAAATCCTATAGCAGCTGCCATTGTCATAACTAATAACTTATTTAAACATCTCTTCTTCATAATTAATTTTCCTTCTTTCTTAATTTTTTATATATACCTTATAGAAAATACTATAAATATATGCTATAAATAATTTTTTATATCTATTAAATAATATTATTATTTTTTACTTATAACAAATAATAATTAATTTAACAGTTTTTTAGTACAATAAACAACTATAACAATTAAACAAACTTATAAAAGTAGTATAACAATTCCTATCATTAGTAATATACTCTTTGGTTTAATAATTTTCAATCTATTTCCGGTAAACGGTTCTACAATCCGATAAATGGTCATATTTCAATATATATTATAATAAATCATATCATTTTTATCATGTCTTTACACAATAATTTAATTTCATAACTATCCCCATAATATATAAAACTTTGCAATATTCAAAATAATTATATCTAATTGTAATATTACATCATTCTATTAAATATTGTAAAATATAAAACTTAAAAAAGTGAGCACTACAGTGCCCACTTCTCTTAAAAACCACTTCATAGTTCTCATTAATTCCCTGCGAAATCAAAACAAGTTCTTCTTATTATCTTTTTCAGATTACCACATTATAACTTTTCCCATTTATAAGAAATTAATGTTCCATCTGTACTATATTCCAGTTCATACTTTTTACTTTTATCATACATTTCGATTTCATATTTTGCATCATCTGAATCATAATCCAACTCTGTAATGGTTGCATTTTTAACCTTTTTCTCTGCCATGCGGCGTATAGTCTTTTCTGAAACTTTCTTGCTGGCTTTCTTATGGCTTATTTTTTCCCACTGGTATTCAACCAGCTTTCCATTTGAAGCATTATACTTAAGCTCATATTTCTTGCTGCCCTTTTTCATATCTACTTCATATACCCACACACCATCATCGTCATCTTCCTCCACATGTAAAACTGTAGCACCTTTAACATAATCTGATGCAAGTTTCTCTGCTTCTGTAGTGCTTGAAATTCCTTTCGCCTGTGCAGTAATACATGACAGAGCACCAAAACTTAATGCTAAACCTATTGCTATAATTTTTTTATTCATAATATAAAACCTCCTTTATTATTTTATAATTTTCCTTATTATAACACCATTATTTTAATTTTCAACCCATATAATAAACTTTTTATTTCTTAGATGCCATAACTACATTTTGTACCCTGTGAAGTATAATCCTCAAATTGTATGGTTTCTCAATAAAATCAACAGCACCAAGTTCAAATGACTTCCTGACACTTTTCTCTCCAGCTTGTGATGTTACAATTACTGGAATATCTTTATATATTTCATCCTTTCCAAGATGTTTCATAAGTGTAAAACCATCCATAACTGGCATTACAAGGTCAAGCATTATTATATCTATATCCTTATAATTCTCTTTTATATATTCAAATGCATCAGCACCATTTTCTTTTTCAACAACTTTAAAATACGATGAAAAGGATGTGCTTAATATCTTACGGTTAAGCACCAGGTCATCAACTATCAGCATAACTCCCTGTGACTTTTTAAACTTAAGCTCCTCCAGACCGTCTATATTTATATCATCCATTTTACCAATAGTATTATGTTTTAACATATATGCTTCAAACTCATCTGGAGGCATAGGCTGTGCATAATAATATCCCTGTACAAAATTACAGTCCATATTCCTAAGCATCTGTATCTGTTCTTCTGTTTCTATTCCTTCTGCAACAACTGCATAATCCATCCATTTTGCCAGTCCTATAATAAAACTTAATATATTATTGCTGTTTGCCTTCATATCACCTTGTACAAATCCCATATCAAGTTTAAGTATATCAATAGGCAGCTCATTAAGCATATTTAATGAAGAATACCCTGAACCAAAATCGTCCATTTCTATAACAAAACCAATAAGTTTAAGCTTTTTAACAACATCTATAATCTGTCCTGGATTGTCAGTGTATGCTGTTTCTGTAATTTCAAGATGTATATTTTCTGGTTCAAGATGGTGTTTATGTATAATTCCAAGTATTATTTCTATAAAATCTGGATTGTAAATATCTGTCCTGGATACATTTACAGATACTGGTACAACAGGATAGCCATTCTTTATCCAGCTTTCTACATAACCACAAGTAGCATCCCATACATATTTATCAAGTTCTGTAATAAATCCATTTTTCTCAAAAAGAGGTATAAACTCTCCTGGGCTCATAAATCCCTTTTCTGGATGCTGCCAGCGGACTAGTGCTTCAGCTCCTGCAATCCTTTCTGACTCCAGGTCATACTTAGGCTGGAAATATACAATAAACTGTTTTTCCTTTAGTGCATCTTCCATACAATTAATTATTTCCTGCTCATACAGCTGCTTTTCCCAGATTTTTTTATCATAATATGCAACATATTGCCCATACCTGCCTCTTATTGTATCAGCTGCCAGCACTGCCCTGCTGCACATAGCCTGTACTGGCATATTTATATCATCTATCTTATATACACCAAACTTAAGCCTGATAGACATACTAACTGGAAAATCATTAATAATCTTTACTATAGATTCAAGATTTTTATTTAATGTTTCTTTATTATATTTAAGGAAAAGTATAAAATGGTCTGCTTCCATCCTTCCACAAAGTTCATCCCCGCCTATAAAATGCTTAAAAACCCTTGCCATATATATAAGAATATTATTACCTGCATTTTCACCAAACAAATCCTTAAGCAGTCCAAAATTCTCCATATCAGAATATACAATACAATATTCCAGCCCAGAATTTTCCAAAAGCATATATGAAACTTTTTTACAGAATATTTCTTCTGAATATACACCTGTAAGCCGGTCTTTTTGTAGATATTTTGCCATTGATGCATTCTCACTAAGCTTGATAATATTATCAAGGCGTTTCTGTAATACTACCAGATTGTATGGCTTATAGATAAAATCACCTGCACCCATTGATAATGCATTAATCTCCAGTTCATCATTATCTGTAACCGCTGTTATTATAACAGGAATCTTTGAAAGGTTTTTCCTCTTCTTCATAATATGCAAAAAACCATATCCTGATTTCACATCTGAAGTAATATCCAGAATAACAGCAGCAATTATACCTGCATTGGCATCCAAAACCCTGATAGCATCTTTACTGTCTTCTGGTTCTATAATATTATAGTCCCCATTTAAAAAACTAGATATCATTTCTCTGTCTTCTTTATTATCATCAATTATAAGGACTGTCCTTATTACCGCTATACTTATCATCCCCTTCTGGATAATTTTGCCTAAGACTAGCATAATATTATTTTACTATATAAAACCTTAAAAAGCAATGTCCTGTAAGATTAAAAAACACATATGCATACTATATATGTAATAAAAAGATAAGTATATCATATGTTTTATTTTATAAATATTGTATTTTACGGATTAAAGAAAATTTAATAATTTGGGTATGGTAATTATGTTAAAATAATAGAAACAACATTTTTAGAAAGGATATGTAAATAACTATGAAAAAAATAATAACCATATTTATCACATTTTTCTGCCTTGTATTAATCCTTCCCACCAATGCAAAAGCAGTTAAAAGAAATGCAAATGATATAGCTAAACTCAAGAAAATTGTAAATGAACAGCTAAAAAAGGGAGCCAATATTTCCAAAGATATAGAAAATGATTACAATTATACATGGGATAAAAACGGCAGGCTTGAATCAATTTCATGGGATTATTGTAATCTTATTGGAGATATTAAAATCCCTTCATTTAATAAATTAAAATCCCTGAAAATAAGCCGCAATAAGGAATTAAAAAGTATAACTGTAGAAGATAACAAATCATTAGAAGAGATTACATTTTCTGGTTATGAAGATTACGAAAATGAACAGTCTGTTTATTTTCCATATGATAAAATCGAAATAAAAGGCTGTATTAACCTTAAATCCATAACAATATATAATGCTAATAAAATAAAAACTGGAAGTTCTGGTCTTGATTTAAGCAGGTATACTAACTTAAAAGAATTAAACCTACATTTCTGCAACCTTAAAAATTTGGACATATCAAATAATAAAAAATTAACAAGGTTAGATATTTCAAATAATAATTTTGAAAAAATAGATTTATCTAATAATAAAAATATCCAGACCCTGGTTTTAGATTTTAATAATTTTTCTGCTATTGATATTAAAAACAATACTAAAACTGAATATCTGGATATAAGCTTTAATCCATGTACAGAATTCTATTTCACTACTTTAAAAAATTTAAAAATTCTCACATGTGAAAGTACAAAATTAACAAAACTTGATTTAAGTGATTCAAAAAAACTGGTTTCACTGCGGACTGCAGATGGGGTATTATCTGATGGCGGACTGCTGCTTGGTGAAAAACCGGAGCTTACATTTATGGACTGCCATAATAATAAAAAATTAACAAGTATTGATTTAAACGGGTGTACTGCTTTAACCAGGTTTAACTGCAGTGACTGCGGTCTTACAGAATTAAATCTTGATAAAACAACCAGCCTTATTAAATTATATTGTAAAAATAACAATTTAAAAGAATTAAATACCTCAAGTTTAACTAACTTGGATATCCTTAGCTGTAGTAATAACCAGCTGGTTTCACTAGACCTTTCCAATAATAAAAAGCTTAGGAAACTGCTTTGCAAAGGCAATAATATAACAGGCCTCGATTTAAGTAATTGCCCAAAACTTCTTGAAACAGACAAGGAGTCTTTTACATATGATGCAGAAACAACAATTATACAATAAAGATAAATATTACCACAGATAGCTAAATTATAAAAAAATAGGAAAGGATACAAAATGCAAACACCATTCTTTACCATTTGTGTTTGTATACTTGGTACAAAATATGAAAAAGATAAATAAAATTTTTATTTTAACAATAATTTTTGCTGGAATATTTTTAACCATTCCAAAACATACCAGGGCTGCCAGCAAAAACAAAGCAGATATTGCAAAACTTAAGAAAATCGTAAATGAACAGATTAAAAAAGGTGCAACGCTTTCCGCAGATATAGAATATGACAGACACTATACATGGGATAAGAAGGGAAATCTTGAATCAATTACATGGGAAGAATGTGGACTTACAGGCAGTATAGAAATTCCTGTATTTAATAACCTGAAAACTATAATTATTGATTCTAACCAAGGACTTAAAAAACTGGTTATAAAAGATAACAAATCATTAGAAAAAATTGACTGTCCTGATGTTGAATATGGATGTGCTGTAAGAAAAAAAGCAAAACTTAATAAACTGGTTATATATGGATGTACAAATCTCCGTTATCTCCGTGCTGGCGGGGGAAATAAGATAAAACTTGGATTTGATATAAGAAAATTTACCAAACTAACCACCCTTTCTTTAAATTCAAGTAATCTTAATAAAATAGATTTATCTAAAAACAAGAACCTGGTAACTTTGTTCCTTAATGACAACAAACTTAAAGAAATCAATTTATCTAATAATAAAAAGCTGGATTCATTATTCTTGTCCAATAATAAACTTGGCAAAATAGACTTATCTAATAACCAAAAGCTGGATTCACTTGAACTTGATGGCAACAAACTTACAGTAATTAATCTTGACAATATTAATAACATTAGCTGGTTAAATATAAATGGAAATGGATGTAAAGAACTTAATTTTACTTCTATTAAAAAACTAAATACTTTGCTTTGCAGTGAAAATAAACTTGAAAAGCTAAATTTAAAGAACAATAGTAAACTACAACGTATTGAATGTGATAATGGAGAATTATCTGGCAAAGGGCTGCTGCTTGGTAATAAACCTGTACTGGACAAACTTATATGTAGTAATAACAATTTAACAGAAATTGATATAAGCGGATGTACAAAACTTTCATTACTGCAATGTAATAACAATAAAATAACCAGCCTGGATTTATCTTCCAATAAAGAGCTTTCAGAATTTAATTGCAGTAACAACCCACTATCAGGGCTTTCACTTGATAATGTAAAATTTCTATATACTTTATTATGCAGCAGCTGCGGGCTTGATAAATTAGATTTAACAAAACTATCCGGTCTTAGATATCTTGACTGCAGAAATAATAAACTGGATTCACTAGATATAACAAATAATCCAGAAATCAGTGAACTACATTGTGAAGGTAATAAAATTAAAGAACTTGATATAAGTAAGTGCCCATATCTTAAAAGTAAGCTGGTTAATCCAAACCTGCAATGTGACAATGGAATTACAATTAAAACAAAACAAGATATCTCCCAGTAAAACAGTATATTACGAGTATAATTAAGTAAACAGGTGGCTATTCTATAGAATAGCCGCCTGTTCACTTTAACCACAATTTTACTTATTTTTTAAATTTTTACTTTATTGCAACTATAATATATGCAATTAAAGCACATATTATCTGGAATATAATATACCTAAATACAACCTGGGTATCAGACCAGCCTTTATTTTTCCTTGCATGGTCATGCAAAGGCGTCCTTGTATTGGTTAATATTGATATTTTCAGGAACCTTTTAAGTGATACTTTGACAAGACCCAGACCACCATCAAGTATAAGAACCAGTGCAAGTAATATATATGCCAGTGGATGCCCTGTTTTCATAGCAATTATGGCTATGTAAAATCCAAGTGCCCTTGAACCCGCATCCCCCATAAGCATACTGCTTGGAGATGAATTAAAATAAAGGTATGCAAGAAGCACAGATACAAATATAAAACCTGTAATTACATAATACCCAAGCTCTTTTGCAAAAATTACTGTAAAAGAAGATATTACAACACAACAAAGACTTGCGCAAAGCCCGTCAACACCATCTGTACAGTTTGTAACATTAATAGATACCCATAAAAGTATAATACCAAGTATAAAATAACCTGGTACAGGTATATCTATAATAAAAGTACCTATATGTATCTTTAATAAACCTGGATTATAATTTACAAAAGTCCACATTGTCATTATAGATATTGCTAAATCAATAATACCCTTCTTATACTCATTCCAAGGTGTCTTTGAAGCATCATCAAGATAACCACTAAGCATTACTGCCAGTAATAATATGCAATATATTATGTATTCTCTGCTTATCGGCATAAAAAGCAATGAACAGGCTATAAATACTATTACAAATGTAAATCCAACACCCCTTGTCTTTCCCTTTGAAAGTGCGCCATTTACAGCAAACTCCCTGCCATGGTCAACGGGCAGGAATGGAAACGGGAACCTAAGACCAGCAAATGTAAGCACAAACGCTACAAGAATACCAACTACCGCTATCTGGTTTGGTTCTAGAAAATCCTTTAAAATATTGTACATCTTTATCCTCCTGGAATTAATTTTCACCTAAACAACACTTTTCTATTATAGCAAAGTGTCAGGAAAGATACAAGGCTGTAAAAATTTTAACCTGAAAAACCCAGATAAAACAAGCTGTTGTTATATACTATAAAATATTCCATAATAAACATACCTGGCCTACACTACTCTATTTTTTCTTATTTCAGGATATTATGACAATGGCAAAATATACATGCTGGCTCATTATATTGTTTTAAAAACAAGCCTTATAACAAACTCCCCATTTTCTATTGAAGCTTTTACCAATCCACCCATCCTGTCTGCCAGTTCCTTTGCTACAGACAGCCCAAGCCCTGTTGAGCCCCTGTTTCTTGCAGTATCTGCCTTATAAAACCTGTCAAATACCTGTGAAATATCTATCTCTTCTGGTGTATTTATACTATTCCTGCAGCAAAATTCCACACTTCCACTTTTAATTTTATATATTATATTAATATTTCCACTTCCATGCAGCATTGCATTTTTCAGTATATTAGAAACCATTCTTTTAACTGCTATATCATTACAAAGCAGCATTACGGGCTCTTCATCTATATCAACATCCACAGTAATATTTTTCTTTTTAAACTCATTATAAAATGAAAAAAGAGTCCCAAGTACAATCTGGGTAAAATTATTTTCTTTTAACTCCAGTATATATTCTTCATTCTGGAGTTTTGTATACATAAAAAGTTCTTCTAAAAGTTCTGTCAGGTCTGTGAGCTTTTTATTAATTACCTCATTATATATTTGTCTTTTTTTAATATCGGTTTCACTTTCTAAAAGTTCAAAATAGCCTTTAAGTGAAGTAAGCGGAGTCCTTATATCATGTGAAATTCCAGCAAGTGCATTTTTAAGCCGTCTGTCCTTCTCTTTTAAAATATTTTCTTTTGCCTTGTGTTCCTCACACATAAGATTTACCAGGTCTGTAAGTTTCAAAACTTCACGTTCTATAATATCATTATAAATAATTTTATTAGTATTATTCTCTCTTATAAACGCCATCTGGCGGCAGATATTAACTATCTGCCGCCTGTATAAAATATATTTCACTATAGTAATTATTAATAATATACTTAATATAACTACCGTTGTAATAAGTTTTACTTCCATATTATACCACCATTACACAATATCTTTATGTGAAAACCAGTATACATTTGCAATATTATATATAATAAAAAATGTTATACCTACACCAAGTGCAAGTTTAATAATATCCCCATCCATGCCAATATTTACATTAGACATACTTGTAGTAAGATAATATTTTGCTACATTGAAATTTATATGGAAAATTTTCTGTACTATTGCTGAAAATAACATGCTACATATTCCCATAACGCTTAAAATCCCTATAGTTACCGCTGCTGCTGTACTTTTTGTAAGTTCAGTTATTAATAAAAGTCCGCTTATAAGTGCCATATGGATAAGATATTCAAGTGCAAATACTTTTAACGCCTCTGGAATATGTTTTACACCAAAATTTATATCAGTTTCTATCAAAGTATTAAATACAATATACTCTACAAACATATAACAAACCATGCATACAAATGTATAAATTCCAACAGTTATAAGTTTTGAAAAGAATATATTATATCTGTGCTTTGTCTGTCCTGCAATATTTTTTAGAAAACCACACTTTTCATCCCCACGGAAAAATAACACTGCTCCTATAAGTATAAATAACAACAATATACCACTGCTAAGTTCTTCACAATAAATAAAAATATAATCACTTAATGAACCATCTTCTTCTATAGGGGTATTTATTGTAATTCCCACACTTTCTATCTGTTCTCCATTTTCTTCAATAACCAGGCCTGGATTTTCTTGCTGTGCACCAGTCTTTTGCTCTTCTATTTCTTTTGCCATCTCTTCACTGTAATATGCAGACATAGAACCATTTAAAACTGAAAATCCCATTAACAAAACAAATACAACTATCAAACCTCTTGTATGAACCATCCTGAATAAATTCATTCTTATAAGATTAAGCATTCTGTACACCTCCTGTAAGATTAAGGAAATAATTTTCTAAGTTCTCTTGTACTACTTTTATTGAATTTACTGTACAGCCTGATAGTACCAGCTCTCTATTAATTTCTCCAAGTCTTTCTAACTCTTTATAAATATGGATAGATCCATCTTCCATAACACTGTAATCATTAAACCCAAGTTTCTCTATATTAGTACATGCTTTTGCGCTGTCATTAACTATTATTTCAATATAATCATTACATTTATTTGAAAGTTCTTCCCTGGAAAGTTCCTGTACAAGCTTCCCGCTATTTATAATGCCAAATGTGTCTGCAATCTTATAAAGTTCTTCCAGTATATGGCTTGAAATCATAATTGTCATATCCTTTTCAGTTTTTAATTTAAGCAGCATATCCCTTACTTCTGCAATTCCCTGTGGGTCAAGCCCGTTAATTGGCTCATCCAGTATAAGCAAGTCTGGCTCTCCAGCCAGAGCCATTGCAATACCAAGCCTCTGTCTCATTCCCAGTGAATACTTCCTGGCTTTCTTCTTTCCTGCATCTTTAAGCCCAACCATTTCAATAAGATGTTCTGCATACCCTTTCCTATAAATTCCAAGGGCATAACATTTACATTTTAAATTATTAATCCCACTAAGATTTGGAAATATCCCTGGTTCCTCAATCAGGTTACCAATCCTTGTCCTATGCCTGTTAATAGCATTTCCTTTTGCGCCAAACAGTTCTATTTCACCACTTGTAGGAAGTGCCAGCCCACATATCATTTTCATAAATGTTGTTTTACCAGCACCGTTCTTTCCAATAAAACCATATATTTCACCACGTTTAATGTGCAGGCTTACATTATCAACTGCAAGATATTTTGAATACTGCTTGCATAAATTTTCTGTATTCAGTACATACTCCATAACTTTCCTCATTTCTGCGCTTATACGCTTTAATATTGTTTGTATTTCTTTAATACATATAATACACCTGAAAATAAAAGAAACCTCCAAAAAAGTTTAAAGAAAAGTTAAAGAAATATTTATAAAGATGCAAGTTTAAATCCAAGTCCCCATACAGTTTCTATATATTCTGTATCTGTAATCTTTTTAATCTTCTGCCTTATATTACTTATATGTACATTTATTGTCTTATCTTCACCTATATAATAGTCATCCCATGCATATTCATAGATTTCATTTTTAGAAAAAACACGGCCTGGATGGTGAAGCAAAAGTTCCATAATCTTTAATTCATGCACTGTAAGGGAGAGACTTTGCCCGTCAATAGTAACCTGTTTCTTCTGAATATCATATTTAAGATTATTAAACTCTATAATACCATCCTGGCTGTTTTCTTTGCTGTCCCTAAGCTGTACAAGAGCTCTTGCTTCAAGTTCTTTAAGCGCAAAGGGTTTTGTCATATAATCATTAGCTCCAAGTTTAAGCAAATCCACTTTTGTATCAAGCTCATCTTTTGCAGAAAGCACAATAACAGGCACTTTGCTTTTTTCCCTTATATTTTTTAATACTTCATCACCAGGCATACCTGGAAGCATCAGGTCAAGAATAATTAAATCAAAATTGCTGTTTTCCATTCTAAGCAAAGCCTCTGTCCCTGAAAAAGCACTTGTACATTCATATCCACACTTATTAAACATCTCATATACCATCTGGTTTATATTGTTGTCATCCTCAACTATAAGTATCCTGTCCATAAATACAATATCCCTTCCTTATTATATTGTTGCTTTTTATATTATATATTTATTTAACATAAAAAACAACCAGCTATAAAAAAGCAGGCGCTAGCACGCCCGCTTTTTATTAATGTACATAACGTCTTTTAATTTTAACAAGCATATCTATAGTTATCAACATCATAACTGGTATAAAATGCATTACATACCGTGCTTTTGTTTCCCATATTGACAGAAACAGGAACAGCCCAAACAAGGCAAGCTTCCACATTGCAGCAGAACCAGTTTCCCGTTTTATAAATCCATATATAACAGATATGACAATAAATACCAGTAGTGTCCACTGGTACAATGTACAATATATATCATACAATGTGTAAAATTTCCCATCTTTAAAAAATACCTGCTGTAACCACGAATTTCTTACAGGCTGGCGGTCAAGATGGAATTCCATATCATATTTCCCATTTGACCATGTACTTACTGCCTTAATATACTGGTGTACCAGCAATCCTTTTATTCCGTAATCTTCCAGACGTTTTTTTATCATCTGGATATTACCTTTCTCTTTATCTTCTTTGGTTTCAAATGAACTTGTATATTCCCTGTCCTTAAGATTATAATTTCCTGTTCCTTTAAGCCCCATCATAATCCAGTGCGAATATGGAAAGTTTTCTTTATCATAATCAGCCTGGTCAACTATATTAACTTCATTTATAACCACATTATACGCCTTAAAACATGCACCAAAAACAATAATAACTGCCAGTGCACCAATAATACCCCTCTTTCCACTTTTTACAACCAGCATATGGATAACACATGCAATAGTAATAATTGCAACAGTTGGTTTTAATTCATATCCAAACCATGTAAGTACACCCATTATTATAAGTAAAATATAAAATACTGCACATTTCTCTCTCCAGTATTCTTCTATAAACTGGTAACATAATAAAATCCCTGCAACTATAGGAAGTACCAGTGTATCCGTATAAACAAATGGTATATATGTGTAAAATGGTATAAATAAAAGTGCCATTACCTGGAAAAGTATTGCAGCATTCTTTCCATATTTCCTATTTATTAAAACCATACACAATATTACTGCAAGGTCAACTGCAAGTATATTTAAAACCATATTTCCATAAAGAAAATTACTTGTACCTGCTGCCTTTAATAACATAAACCAAAATGTTTCAAGCACCAGCAACATCTGGTTATTAGGATAACGTAGAAAATAAAAGTTGTATTCATCACTTGTTTTAAATATATTACTTAATGCCATTTCACTTGCCTGTTTAAATATAATCTCCCTGTCACCAGCAGGAGTTACTGCCATTTCATAACCAACATACATTTGTAATATAATCTGTACTACCATTAAAAATATTGCAACTGTAATAACAGAATACCTGCTTGTATATTTCACTGCCCAGGTCTTAAAATTCTTTAAAGCTTCAGACTTCTTTTTATACAATACCAGAACAACTGTTAACGCCAGCACAGGAACCAAAATCCATAAATCACTGCGGATTCCCCAGAACACAATACCTGGAACCAGCAGCAGCCATATTATGGCAAACATTCCATGAAACGTCATGCTCATTGTACTTTGAAAATTATTAAGAAATTTACTCATTTAAACCACCTCGCAATAATTCTAGCAAGCTATTATCTTTACATTGATATAGCATACCAGAATTACCACAAGGTATTCAATAGATTAAACATATAATTAATAAAATATTAAACAACTTTAAGATTTTCTTAAACTATTTCTCTTGTCTCTGGTATCTGCTTATAGCCAGGGTTACTGCTATGAACATTATTGTAAAAAGCACTTGTATGCCCATACCTCCCAATACTTCTTTTATAACATCTTTTGGGATTTCTGCATATTCACTTAACTTATTATTTATTTCCTCATACCAGTATACAGGTATAAACTTTGCCGCTTTCCTTACTGTGCTGTTAAGGAATGACAATGGTACAAACACACCTCCTAAAAATGACATAAAAAGTGATATAGGTGTAATTATCATATTCACCATTTCTGATTTTTTTGCGAGTGTACCTGCTAAAAACGCTATAGAAAGTGACAATATCATTACAACAAATGAATTTAATATATAATATACCATATTACCATTATTTATCAATTCATCCCCTCTTAATGCAAAAACCATTGTAACAAATCCTGCCCATACCAGTACACCTATTACAATAAATGCCAGGAACGATTCTAGTGACTGCCTGTATAACGGAACTGCCGATGCTGCTATACGGTTTTTAACTTCCCTTTTTCTAAATGAACACACTATAATACCAAGCACCTGGCCTAGTATTGCTATACTTATGTATGGGAAAAACTGGAACAAGTAAGCAAAATCTGGCATCTGGCCACCATTTCCATTAATATCCATAAGACTGGTTTTGCTTTCTTTGATATCTGAAACCTTTTGAAAACATTCATCCATTGCATAGCCTGCAAGATTGTATTTTACCATACGGTTAATAAAATCATTTATCTGGCTTTCAATATACATATATGAAAATTGCCCTGGCTGCTGTGTAACACTAACTAACGCACCACCTGTTAAAAAATTATCTGAAAACCCCTTCGGTATTTGTATAATTATATCTTCTTTATTATAGTACATCTTCTCTTGAAGTACACTTGTGTCATCTTCCATTATTTCCACATTATGCAGCTTAGATAAATATTCTATCATATATTTTGAAATCTCACTTTTATCATTGTCAACAATGCCCGCTGAAAGCTTTGCATCCATAAACGTGCTTTCACTTTCTTTGGTAGCATAAAGCATTGCAATGCTTATTCCAATAAATATACCAAAATACATTATTATCATTCCAATATTTTTTCTGGTAATCTTCATATAACAATTAAATACTGTCATAACATTCCCTCCTGGTAATTATAAATATAACAATTCCCACAACCAGAGACATTATAATTAATATAACTATATCTGTTGTATACCTTCCAGGGTCATCATAAACACTTACACTGTATATTGCATCTGTAATAACTGCAGCTGGATTAATTTTATTTAATATTGGACAGTTTTCTTCAACCAGCCCTTTAATCCCACTAATCATAAGACCAGCAAGAAAACTTAATACAAGCCCTTCTGCTACAAGTATTCCTATTCTCATGCCATCTGGAAGTTTTGAAAGTGTACCAACCAATATGCCAAGGCTTACTCCTATAAAACCTCCTGTTAAACATATCCCAATTAACTTAAATATATTTCCACTTAAATCAATCTTTAATATAAAATGTAAATATGAAAGAAGAACTGCAAGGTTTACATAATGCACAAATACTGCTGCAAAAGCACTTGCTATAATCTGTTTAAACTTGCTAACAGCAGAAACTGCCCTTCTCAGTCCCAAAGCTGTAACATTAGCCTGTAATTGTGTAGATACCAGATAACCTATAAAACTTCCAAACATACATGCCATTCCAATAAGTGAATAGAAATACTGCACCATACCATCCACGCTCTTTCCTGTCAATGTTGTTTCATTAACAAATTCCTTGTATCCAGTATTTATAACTTCTTCAATTTTTGCAGGATTTTCCATTGCAATATCTATATACATCTGTGCCTGCCTGTTAAACGTATCTAACAAAGATTTAAGTATACTGCTGTTTATATTATTGCCTGTAACAATAAGTTCTGGTTCTTCACAAGCATAATATATACCTGTAACTTCCATATTCTCCAGTTTATCATTTGCTTTTTCTTTAGACAACTTTTCTAAAGAAACCAGTTTGTCATTATCATCCTCTATCATTTCAAGAAATTTAATAAAGTTTTGTGACATTTCTGAATTATCTATTTCTACTAGAGCAACATCTATAGTTTCAAGTTCTGTCTTATGGCTTCCAAATGACATATAAAACAGTGTACCAAGCAGTATTGGAAAAAGCATTGACCAGAAAACCACTGACTTTTCCCTGATAATAGTAATTAAACAATATTTTATTAAATGAAACATATTAATCCCCCATTTTGTGCTGCTTTTTGCACATAAGCAACTTTGTACCAAGCAACACACAGATACAAAGTGCCGTATGAAAAAACTTCCGTATATGTTTTTTCACACTTCCCTCCTATAAACCACTACTTTTTCAGTCTCTTAACTTCTTGCCAGTTATTTCAAGAAATACATCATTAAGGGTAGGAAGTTCTGAAAATACCCTTCCAAATGTTATATCATTATCCTGCAGGTAATTCATAAGCTTTACAAGGTTATGCTTCGCACTGCTGCACCTTACAACAAGTATATTATCTATATACTGCACTTCAAATACATTCTGTATGGTATTTATTTCTGAAAGCTGCGTTTCACTTATAAATATATTTTCTACAGTAATTGTTTCGCCTGTTTTTATCATGCTTTTTAATTCTTCTTTAGTCCCTTCTGCTATACATCTTCCACCATCTATAATTGCAATCCTTGTACAAATCTGTTCTACTTCTTCCATATAATGTGATGTATAAATAATTGTGCTTCCATTCTTGTTAAGTTCCTGTATACCTTCAAGAATTTTATTACGGCTCTGTGGGTCTACTGCAACAGTTGGTTCATCCATAATAACAAGCTTTGGCTTATGTACTATGCCACATGCAATATTAAGTCTTCTAAGAAGTCCACCAGATAGCTGTTTTGGCCTCATCTTTGTATATTTTTCAAGCCCTGTAAATTCTATAGCCTCATTATTTAATTTCTTTTTTTCAGCCTTGTTTTTAATATACAGCCCACAAAAATAATCAATATTTTCATATACAGAAAGTTCATCAAACACTGCAATATTCTGTGGTACAATACCTATCTGCCTTTTAACATTGTAATTATCAGGTCTTATCTTTTCTCCAAGTATTTCAATATTGCCTTTGTCATATTTTAACAGTGCAAGCATACAGCTTATAGTTGTTGTCTTGCCGCTTCCATTAGGTCCAAGCAGCCCAAAAATTTCTCCTTCATTTATTTCAAGGTTTAAATGGTCAAGTGCCACCAGGTTTCCATATCTTTTAACTAAACTCTCTACTTTAACCATATTTATAATTCCTCCATATTTAAAAATCCTTTTTCCTGTTTCTGTGATATAAATATACAATTAATGAAAACAAATTGGAAGTGCCACATGTCAATACAAGAAGATGACAAATGTCATTTTATAAGATATAATATTTATGTTATCTTTATATTTTACAAATTGGAATATAATACAGGTTACATATTTCAGTTAAACATTTCCATAAAACTATATTAACAATTAAAATAGAATTAATAAAACAAAGGTGATACCTTAAAGAAATGAGGGTTATTTGTATATGCCAGCAGGACAAATTATTATTTTTACATATTGTATTTTAAGTATATTTACAACAAATAATATAGAATTTTTTTCTATTTCTTCTATAATTATGGTGGTTTTGTCTATAATACTGTCTTCTCTTTCATATTTTTGGCAGAACAAATATTTTACATTTATAACATCAGGCATTTATGGTATAATTGCACTGGCATTCCCTGGCTTTATAGTTATGTCACCATTAATATTGTATAATGCTGCATGTTTTCCATGTCCACAGATGTTTATTACACTTATAATATTTATTGTACACCCAGTATTTAACTTTTATAAAACCAGCCCCATACTTTATTGTTCAGTATTTTGGGGAATAGTGTCTGCTTTTTATATACAATATATACAATACAAGATTAACAGATTAACCGTTATATGCCATAAAACAAGGGATGACAGCACAGAACAGGCTATCCTCTTAAAATCCAGAAACCAGTCACTTCTCAAAAAACAGGATTATGAAATTTACAATGCAACCCTTAAAGAAAGAAACAGGATTGCAAGAGAAATACATGATAATGTTGGACACCTGCTTTCACGTTCAATACTACTTACAGGTGCACTTAAAGCAGTTAATAAAGATGAAAATTGCCGCGAACCCCTTGATAACCTGCATGAATCATTAGACCTGGCTATGACTAGCATACGTGAAAGTGTACATAACCTGCACGATGACTCTGTTAACTTAAAAGAAAGTGTTGAAACTGTTGTAAATAATTTTAATTTTTGTAATATAAACCTTTCTTATGATATGGGTACTGATTTGCCACGTGATATTAAATTCTCATTTATATCAATAGTTAAAGAAGGGCTTAATAATATATATAAACACAGCAACGCAACTAATGTGGATATATTACTAAGGGAACATCCTGCAATGTACCAGCTTGTAATAAAAGATAATGGCACAACTGCAAAATATATGGATACCAGCATATATACACAGGATACACAGAATATCCCAGGCATAGGGATTTCTAATATATTTTCAAGGGTAAGCCTGATGAATGGTACATTAAAAATCCATACAAATAATGGCTTTTGTATATTTATAACTATTCCCAAAACATAATAAAATACTTAAACGTGTTTAAAAATTAAGGAGAGTTGTTAAATGAATGTAATAATTATAGATGATGATAAATTTGTTACAAGCGCCTTAAAAGCAATACTTGAAGCCTCTGGTGATGTAACTGTCCCAGCAACTGGCACTGATGGCAGCGAGGCGATAGAACTTTATGAAAAATATAACCCTGATATACTTCTTACTGATATACAGATGAAAGGATTAAGCGGGCTTGAAGCAACGGAAGCTATTATTAAAAAATATCCTGGTGCCAGGATACTTCTCTTAACTACATTTCTTGATGATGAATATATTATACAGGCACTTAAACTTGGTGCAAAAGGATATCTTTTAAAACAAGATTATGAAAGCATACTTCATGCACTTGAAGCTGTATATTCTGGACAAAGTGTATTTGGTACAGAAATAATTTCTAAAATACCAGGACTTATAAGTTCTACATCAAAGTTTGACTATACTTTATATGATATTAATGAACGTGAGATAAATATTATTGAACTTATTGCAGATGGGCTTAGCAATAAAGAAATAGCTGCTAAACTTTTCCTTAGCGAAGGGACTGTAAGAAATTATTTAAGCCAGATTCTTGAAAAGCTTGGGCTTCATAACAGAACACAACTTGCAGTTTTTTATTATAAACATAATTAAAGACATGTTTCCATACCATATAAAGGTATGTATAAAAATTACACTTATAAGTGTTTGGAAAGTCAAGCGGATATCCGCAATATGCATTGCCTGCAAGCAGGCAATGGCTACTTGCCTAATAACCAACCAAACAGATTACCACATTGTGGCAGCCTGGTAAATCAAATCCACCACTTAAGAAGTGTGTATTTTAAAGGGATTACTTAATAAGGTTAAATTTATACAAAGACTATATTACTCTGGCAATTCCAAATATTTGGAATTGCCAGAGCAGCATAAATTGTAAAATATTTAATTTTTAAACAATCTCAAGCTGCCTTGCAAGTTCTTTTATTTCTTTTAATACATCTTCAAATTCCTGCATCTTGTTTACAGAAAGTTCTGACTGCTGTACACCTTCTGCTGATGAAGCAAAGACTTCCTCGCTTGTTGCAGAAAGCTGGCTTATATTATCAGAAATAATACTTGTTGCACCTACAATGTCTTTCATAATTTTCTCTGTTGCCTGTATGCCATTAATAAGGTTTTTCACATTTCTTTCAATTATACCAAACCTTTGCTTTGTATCATCAATCATATTATTCTGTATACTTATTGACTGGCTTGATATTTCTATACTCTGTCCTGCTGTTTCCACGTCTTGTATAAGCTGGTTGATAATATCAGTAATTTTATTGGTTGCATCTTTTGTTTCTTCTGAAAGCTGGCGTATTTCATCTGCAACAACCGCAAACCCTTTGCCAGCTTCACCTGCCCTTGCTGCCTCTATAGAAGCATTAAGTGCAAGAAGGTTTGTCTGGCTTGAAATAGACATTATGCTTCCTACAATTTCCTCTACTTCATAAGCTTTTTCCGAAAGACGTTTTGTAGCTTCTACCGTATTACTGTTATTCTCATCTACAGTCTGTGCCTGGCGTTTAAGGTTCTCCACTACCTTTGCACCATCATCAATAGTAACCCTTGTCATATCAGAATCCTCTTTCATTTCAAGAGTCTTTTCTTCTGCTTTTGATGTTGCTTCATTAATATCGCTGCACATCTGTGCCTGTTTCTGTATAGCTTCAGCTGTACTTTCAGTGCTTTCTGATATATTTTTCATTGACATATCATTTGAACTTACTGAACTGCTAAGGACTGAAACCAGCTCTGAGGCAGCTTCAAATTTATTATTGAGCTGCTGTGCAACCTCTGACATAATATCATTAGCTTCCTTCTGCTTTTTTGCACCTTCTTTTATGACATTTGTATTTTCTTCAAAAAATTGCAGAAGCAGTCTTGTTACACGTATAGTTGCAAATGCGGAAAGAAACATCACAATTATACCTATAATCATTGTATACTGGTCTGACACACCTGCCATTGAAAGCCTTACACACTGTATAATATAAGCCAGTATAACTACAATGTTGCTTATATACATAAGCCTCTTGTTAAGATATGCAATATACGAAAATACTATTGGCAACGCATATATAAATGAAATCTGTTTCATATTAAAACACATCATTACCATATATATAATGCCACCAGACATATAAAGTATAAGGGAACATATATATTTCTCCCTATTAGTTATATATGCTGTTATAATAATAATTGCAGTAACAAAATACACTAATAACTGGACATATGTATTTATTGTAGCACTGTCTAATACTAACATAGCTAAAAGCATACCTGAATTTAATAGTACTAATGTCAAAAGAATTGGAAATACAGCCATATTGGCTCTTTTATACTGGTTTTCTGTCATCGTTAATACCTCCCTTTTAATTTCCTATAATATTATACTACAAATAATATATTTTTGTATAGAAAATTTTATAAGTATTAACTAATAATTAATTACCTGTATATTACCTTCTACCTGTCATTTAATGACAATGCTTCTATTGCAACACTGCCTCCACGTACTACTTCAATCCTGTTTATAAATGTCTTGTTAAAAAGTGCTATCATATCATTATTTTTATCCTCTGTCTTAACACATTGTACAAGCACTGAATTTCTGCTATAGTCAATTATATCAAGAGAAAATGCCTGTGCTATCCTGAATATTTCAGATTTATCTTTATCTGAACAACTATTCACTTTTATATACAAAAGTTCTTTTTTATGGATAGGAACTTCTGAAATATCAATTACTTTTATTACTACTACATTACGGTTAAGCTGTTTTTTTATCTGTTCAAATGTCATATCATCACTTGTAAGGCCTATTGTCATCCTTGAAATAGAAGGGTCTTGTGTTTCACCAACAGTAAGGGTATCAAGGTTATATGATTTTGCAGCAAACATTCCTGATATTTTAGCAAGTACACCTATCTGGTTCTCAACATAAAGTGATATCCAACGTTTTTTAACTTCCATAATCTCCACCATATCCCATACTACACACAAGATTTATGGGATATTTCCTTTCTTCAAATAATATATACTATATCTTGCCAGACAGTATATCAGATTAACACATAATTATTTCTGACAGCCCTCTTCCTGTTGGAACCATAGGAAATACATTGGCGTCACTGTCTATTATACACTCTATAATTGTTGGCGAATCTTTAAATCCGGCAGCATAATCAAATGCTTTCTTTATATCTTCTTCTTTAAATATCCTTATCCCATGTGCCTCATAACTCTCAGCAAGTTTTATAAAATCAGGTATATATTTAGGACAGTTTTTTCCACCATCTTCACAGCCATGGCAGTTATTTTTACAGCTCTTACGGTATCTTAAACATGTACCTGAATATCTTTTTTCATAAAAAAGCTCCTGCCACTGGCGTACATTGCCAAGATAACCATTATTAAATACAACAATTATAACCTGCAGACCATAAACCATTGCTGTTGCAAGTTCTTGTATATTCATCTGTATGCCACCATCACCAGAAATTGTAATAACTGTACTATCTGGACTGCCCAGTTTTGCTCCTAATGCAGCTGGAAGCCCATATCCCATAGTTCCAAGCCCGCCTGATGTAAGAAGTTTGCCATTGCCTGATGGCTCAAAATACTGTGTTACCCAAAGCTGGTTCTGTCCTACATCTGTTGCAATTATTGGTGAATCAAAATTCTCATTAATATATCTTATAACTGTTTCTGGTGAAAGCCCCCTGCATTCTTTCATTTTAACTGGGTATTTTTCTTTCCATTCCATTGTCTGTTCTACCCACTTACTAATTTTCATAGGTGCAACATACTCCAATATCTTATCTATTGCAAGTTTAGCATCTGCTACTATTGGTATATCAACTACAATATTTTTTGATATTGAAGCAGGGTCAACATCAATATGTATTATCTTGGCACCTGGCGCAAACTCACTTATTTTACCTGTTATTCTGTCATTAAAACGTGTTCCTATAGAAAATAATACATCACATTCGTTTACAGCATGGTTAGCAGCATAACTTCCATGTATACCAAGGTTTCCGAGATATAATCTATGCCCGCATGGCACTGCACCTTTACCCATTATTGTAGTAACAACAGGTATCCCTGTTATATCAACAAGCTTTTCCATACTTTCATTGGCACCTGCTATATTTACACCACCTCCTGCCAGAAAAAGTGGCTTCTTTGCTTTCTTAAGTTCAGCCATTGCCTTTTTAAGCTGGCCTGCATGTACGCCTTCACTTGGCTTATATCCACGTATACTTACACTTTCTGGATATACTTCACTTCCCAGGCCATTCTGGATGTCTTTAGGCAAGTCTACTACAACAGGACCAGGTCTTCCAGTACGTGCTATATAAAATGCTTCTTTTATAATTCTTCCAAGGTCTTCTCTTTTTCTTACTGTAACTGAATATTTGCATATACTATTTGTAATTCCAACTATATCAACTTCCTGGAATGCATCGTTTCCAAGAAGCCCAAGTGGTACCTGCCCTGTAAAACATACAAGAGGCACACTGTCATAATTAGCAGTTGCTATTCCTGTTACAAGATTAGCTGCACCTGGTCCGCTTGTAACAAGGCATACCCCAGTCTTGCCAGTTGAACGGGCATAACCATCTGCTGCATGTATAAGTGCCTGTTCATGCCTTGGTATAATAACATCTATATCTTCCAGTCCATACAATGCATCAAATAAGTCTATTGCCTGCCCTCCTGGATAAGCAAACAGTGTGTCAACACCTTCTTCTCTTAATGCTTTTACAAAAAGTTCTGTTCCTTTTACCATAATTATATCCTCCTTCTGGCAAATAACTGCCTGCGGTTCTTTTTAACATAAATTCAGGGTTTACTGGATTAAAAAAGTCCTAAGCTTAAAAAGCTTAGGACGGATAAACCGCGGTACCACCTAAATTCAGAAAAATTCCACACTCTGCCAGTACGCAGGCAAAAAGCCATTAATACTGTTTCCCTTATAACGGTGGGAAATTCCGTTGGAGCCTACCCAGACAAATTCTTTCGGTCCACTGCTCAAAGGCTACTTCCATATATACGGAATGAAGATTTACACCAGCCATCTTCTCTCTATGCATCCAGTAAATATGTACTCCTCCCTGTCACTGCATTTTTCTAATTTATGTGATATTAACATTTATTTTGGCTTATGTCAATAACAAATTATTTCTAAATCCAGACAATTATTATTTATTGTTACTTTCCGCTCCATAGCCAGCAACAATAACGCTAAATTTATATATTTTACAGAAACTATGCAAAATTATAAAATAAAACAAGCCTGCTGCTATTTCTTTACAGTAACTTTTGTTTTTAATACTATAGATTCATTATTTATTAATGTAATCTTTGTCTTAATTATAGCAGTTCCTTTTTTCTTACCCTTAATTTTGCCATTAAACTTACTTGCTGAGACAATGCTGCTTTTGGTTGAAGTAAACTCTACACTTGCAATATTATCCCCACAAACTTCTTCCCACTCATCAGAAGATACCCAGTCATTCTTATTTGCTGGAACTATTTCAATATAAAACACTTTGCCTTTTTTAATTATTTTACTCTTTGGATTAACTGAAATATCAGTTAATGCCAATGTTACATCTTCCTCCCAGTCATCATCCGTATCCCAGTCATCTATATTATCATTATCATCGTCCCAGCTGTCGTCGTCCCAGCCGTCATCATCCCAGTAATCATCATACCAGCCATCTGTATTATCATCCTGTGAATCATTGTCCATATCCCAGCCATCATTATCTGTACTGCCGTTGTCATCCCAGTCACCAACATCATACCAGCCATCATCCGGAATTCTGGATTCTGTACGTAACTGCACGTCATTTCTGGCACCAGCATGTGTCAAATTTGCAGATGTACCACATAATATAACTGTCATAACAGCAATTAATATTCTTTTCTTCATAAGCATCCTCCTTCTTTGTAGTTTTTTATTAATGTTTTTTATTAAAGTTATTCTTGACATTACTTCTATTAATAACATTTTTATTATTAATGTTTCTATTACCTGGATTTTTATTATTAATACCTGCCCTTTTATAACTATTACCTTTTTTATTATTCCTGGTACTATTCTCCTGGTGGTTCTTATCTTTATCAGACATGGCATTGTCATTAACAACAACAAATCTTTTGGGTCTGTTATCCCTCCTTGCCTGGTCTTGCCTGGATTTAACAGGATTTTTTACTACTGGTCTGTTATTTTTATTTTCCCTGGCAGGCCGTTTATTCTCACTATTCACTGTACCAGCCTTATTTTCTTCTTCTGCTGCAATCTTCTCTTCTGCTGGTTTCTCCTCTTGTTTCTCTTCTGGTCCTTCTTTAGTTATTTGTTCCTTTTCTGGCTCTTCTGTATTTATTATTGTACTTTCCTCTTCTGTTACAATTTCTTCTGTATTTATATCTAGCAAACTATTATCTTCTTTTTCCTGGACTTCGTCTGCCAATTCTGGCTTGTTCGTTTTCTCTGGTTTAGTGTTTGTATGTTTATTTATATGTCCTGTCCATTTTTCTCTTTTCTCTTTTTTGTCCTTATCTTCTTTTTTGGCTTTATCTTCTTTTTTATTCTTAACATTCTTATTATCTTCTTCATTTTCCTTGGCTTTATATTCAGGTATATTTACACCAATATTATTATCTTCCTGCAAAATGCCAGTATTGTTTTCTGTATTTTCTTTGGCAATATTTTCTTTGCTAGTAGTATCTTCTTTACTGCCACGGATTACAATTACAAAATGTGCTATAATCTTTACTATACCACCAAAATAAAATAATCCAATAACTCCCGCTGCTACATATGATAAATCCGGAATTACCCTTACTATAACACTCCATTGCCCAATGTAATAATTTGTAATAAATATAAGGGATGTTGGAAGGATAATGTGCAGTATTACATCTAACAATACACGTATTATGCTAAATCTCTCTTTAGTCCATCTGGTCCACACTTCCATCATTAGCAATGGAAGCAGCCCGCAAACCAGTGCAAAAAAACTGATTACACCGGCTATTCCATGTTCCATAAGATATTCATTAGAACTTACAGACTCTGCTGTACCTCCCATTACAAGTGATACTACACCTGCTTCAATCTTATCAGTAAACTTCTGGCTTGCAAGTACATCTGCAGAATTAAAAAGAACAGATATCCCAACATCTAACGAAGGGATTATAAACATTGCAGATGTATAGTTTTCAATAGAACCACTACAATAATATAACTTTTCACCATTAGCCTCAGTTGATATCCAGCCCATGGAATAATATGCATCTGTACCAAAAATACTTTTTCCTGCATATTCCCCATTGTCCATTATAGATTCTATTGTATTGTATGATATAGTCGTCCCCCCTGCTGAAAGGTACATCTGCATATATTTCCCAAGGTCTTTTACATTAGAAATAATACCACTTGACGGAATACCAAGCCAGCATTCCCCATTTTCTGGAATACTGGCTTTTAAAGGAAGACCAAAATAATTCCTGTTTCCAGGTATAATCCCCTGGATAGCACCTGGCTCACCAATTACATAAGTTGACTGCATATCCAGGGGAGCAATTATATTTTCTCTTATATAATTAGTATAACTTTTTCCAGATACTTTTTCAATAATTTCCCCAAGCAGGTTAAATTTTGCATTTATTTGTAAAACTTCACCATTTGTACTGGTATCATATGCCTCAAGCCCATTTATTAACTTTACATTCTGTGATACAGGGTCTGTATATGACAAAAGTTCTTTTATTGTAATATTATAAGAAAGCCCTGCCTTTGTATTATCTATATATCCCAGTACACTGTCTTCAAGTTTAAGTGCCCCATCTTCAACAAGCTGCATAACTGCCAGAGATGTAAAAGTCCTTGTCAGAACCCCTGCCTGCAGGTTAGATGAGGTTTCTTCAACGTTTCCAAATGCTGCACTATATATTTCTTTTTGTGAAGTAACTATTGATACAGACATACCTGGTACATTGGCAGCACCAAGCTGGTTTATAATATATTCTTCGGCATCTCCTTCATGGTAACTTACTGCCTTGGCTTTTATAGCCCCCGAAAAAAGTAATATTATGGCGAGTATTCCTGTTAAAACTCTTTTGTTCATTTATTACCTCCATATAATTCAAATTATGGAAAGTGCTTAAGGCACTACTATATACAGAAAACTATAGTTGCCAGGCAACCCATAGAATATATTATATCAAAAACGGGCATTACAATCAACTAGATGTAATGCCCACCGTGCTTATACAATTACAGCCTTTACCAGGCTGTAACCTTATATCCATACATTTTCCTTTGTCTGTAATTATGCAGCAATCACTGGTTTTAATTCACGCATAAGTCTCTCTTTATCACTCTGCTCACAATTACTTGTCATCCACAAAATGCTCTTTAAATCCATAGTCATAATTCCAAGTATTGACTTAGCGTCAACACAATAACTTCCACAATATAAATCAAAATCTCCATCATACTGTGAAACAATGCGGACGAATTTACTTACATCATTAATATCCTTAAACTTTACTTTTATCTTGTCTTTCATAAAAATCACTCCTTTTTGCTTTATGTCCATGACAAGAATCTTTGATTTACACATTTTTACATAAATGCCATGAAAAACCTCTGTCAATAATTGCCTTGGTTGTTATTGACTGTCGTTGACTTTACCACACCCGGAGAGATTTCTATATACAATTTTTACTATATTTTACACATTTTCTATTACATTTTCTGGAATTCACCTTTTTTTATACTTTTTTCGGTATTTGGATGGTGTGATGCCATTTTTTCTCTGGAAGTAATCACAAAACCTGCTTTGTGAACTAAATGCACATACAGAGCTTATTTCTTGTAAAGAATACTCTGTATATTTTAATAAATATTCACTATTCTTTATTTTTTCATTTATTATATATTGTTTTAATGCTATTCCCTCATATGTTTTAAACTGTTCAGATAAATAATTTGGAGAAACTCCTACAGACTTTGCTATATCCCGTATTAATATATTATCATGTATATGTTCAAATACATAATCTTTCACTTGTATAATCAAGGGATTACTGCTGCCTTTCCTGTTTATCCCACGGACTTCACTTGCAAATATAAATTCAGCTTCCCTTACTGCCTGTTCTATTTTTAACGGGGTATCAATATTATCTTCTATATTTTTAATAAATGTATCACTCATTATAAATGCCATTTCAGGACTTAACCCTCCCTCAATAGCACTTCTTGCTGCCGAATTTATTATATAAACAGCGGTATTTTTACAATTACGTACAGGGTCTGACGAGGTTTTACCTGCTTCCCCGTTCCTGGCTTCATTTATACTTCCCTTCAGCCCTTCTATATCACCACGCCGTATACAGTCCTGTTCTCTTAATTCCTGTGTATATGAATTACGTGGCACTCCCTCTTCCTGGAACCTGAAAATATTGTTAGTCATTACCCTTACAACATCTTCTTCCAATAATATATTCTTCTGCCAAAGCTCACCCCTGCCAAGTTCTGTGCCAGACAAGTCTTTCCATATAATAAGGATTATTGATGTATACTGCTCTTTAGGACAATATGGTATATAAGTATCTTCCTTTCTATAATAACCATAAAGGCATACCTTTCCTGTTACGATGTATTTCTTCTGGCTTTTATCCCACATCGAACATACAGCTATGCCTTCATTGTCTACTTCAATATTTGGAAAATCTTTTTCTGTTCTTTCTGCCAGTTCCCTCATTCCGCCAGGACTGTTCCTGCTAGTACCCTGTATCTCTTGTTCCAGCATCCCGTCCTCATCCAGGATATATATTGATGCATTCAGCAATGGTACAATCTGTACAAGCAAATACCTGTCTGCCATATTACAATTATGCTAATGCTGCTGTAATAATTGCCATTGAATATACTTCAGAAGCATTGCATCCTCTTGACAAATCATTTACAGGTGCGTTCAGCCCAAGCAGGATAGGCCCATATGCATCAAAATTACCCATACGCTGTGCAATCTTATATCCAATATTTCCTGAGCTGATATCAGGGAATATAAATGTATTGGCATGGCCGCCAACTTTTGAATCTGGACACTTTGTACGTGCTACCCTTGGTGAAACGGCAGCATCAAACTGAAGCTCGCCATCAATAGGCAGGTCTGGATATTTTATTTTTGCCTTCTGTGCTGCATTGCGCATCCTGTCAACTGCCTCTCCTGCACCTGAACCATGTGTAGAATAGCTTAAAAACGCAAGCTGTGGTTCAACACCAAATATTTTCGCACACTTTGCAGCTTCACCAGCTATTTCTACAAGTTCATCTTCTGTTGGTGATATATTAATAGCACAGTCAGCCATTGCAAGAACTTCATTCTCACCTGTAGCGCTAGGACGTACAAGTATAAAACATGATGATACTATATTATTTTCAGGTTTTGTCTTAATAAGCTGGAGTGCAGGACGTACAGTATCTGCTGTTGAATATGTCGCACCTCCTAAAAGTGCATCTGCAATTCCCATTTTTACAAGCATTGTTCCAAAATAATTCGCCTGCAGCAGTATTCCTTTTGCCTGTTCAGGTGTAACCCCTTTGCTTTTACGGAGTTCACAAAAGGCTTCAATCATCTCATCCATTTTGTCATATCTGGCAGGGTCAATAATCTCTGCGCCCCTTATATTAAAACCACAGTCCTCTGCTGCTATTGCAATTTTCTCCTCACTTCCGATAAGTATCGGATGAAGGAAACTGCTTGCAAGCAGACGTGATGCAGCTTCAAGAATACGTGCGTCTTCACCTTCTGTAAATACGATTTTCTTAGGATTCTTCTTCAAAATAGCAATTAACTGTCCAAAACCAAACATTATTCCATCTCCAATCTATATTTTATTAGATGTATAACACATCAAGTTTTCCAATAATTCCATTCTGTCTAAAAGTATATTATAAAATTTCATGCACCTTGCATATTGTCTTACAATTTAATAAGATTGTCAAGCCTCATTTTGTACAAATTCACAACAATTTTTATTATAAAATACACTAAATATATGCAAGATTGCATACATGTAAACAATCTTGCCGTTATTCTGCTATAACAGACCACTTATTTATAAGTTTTTCAAGTGTATATACTGCATTGGCAGGACTTGTCGAAGGAAGTTTAATAATTTCCTTTTCTGTTTCTTTATAAGAATATTTCATATAAAGCTCATATGCCTTTGAACCATTTGCATAAATCCTGCCAATACTGCTATCTGTAAGTATATTTTTTATATTATTGGGTACAACATCTTTGATTGATGAGTCACTAGAGCCTGTAATACTGCATCTTCCTATAACGTCCCATATTGCTATGTTATTATTAAGAAGCAGCTTCTTCTTATCTTCAATAGTTTCTGGCACTTCATTGCTTGTTACAGCTGCTATTACTTTCCAGAACCTGTTCTGTGGATGTCCATAATAAAAGTTATTTTCCCTTGATTTTACAGATGGGAATGTTCCAAGTACAAGTACCTTTGAATTTTTATCCCATACCGGCTTAAATGTGTGCGTAATATTTTTATATTCTTCCATTTTATCTCCTAATAGCATATTTATTAAAAAAAACACTTCTATACTATAAAATTAACACAAGATAGTAATATTATATGTTTATATATACAAAAATACAAGATTTCTGGTTATATTTATATTATACAGACAGCAATATACATCCCATAACAGCTGCCTTTTGGTAAAACATTTGGAATTTGCCAGAATAATATAATCTTTGAGGGGTTTAAAAAACAGGGAAACTCAAAATGTTTGTGCCTTTACAAAAGTGTAATTATAAATTAATATATAGACTATGCTGCAAATAATCCATTATTGGCTGCATACTGCCCAGATACCAGACATATAGATATTTTATTAATAAGAGGAAAGACTATAATGAAACCTGATACACAGCTTATGCTGACACCAGACCAGAAAAATATGATATTTGAAAATATGAGTGACGGGGTTATGACTGTTGATGCATCAGGCATAATTACCTACTTAAATTCCGCATGTGCACTTATTTTTGGAATAACTGATGCCAGTACAGTTATTGGTATGCCATTTGCGGGCTGTTTTATGACCAATAAAAAGAACAGGGCATTTAACAAACTTTTTGATGAATGTATAAATAACAATAAACGCCCTGAAAAGACAAATGTAAGGTACCGTTCTAATGAAGGAATGAAACAATTTAATATATCTATAAGCCTTATACAGTCTGAAGAAACATTACAGTCTGGTCCACAGACCTTTCCCGGAATGATGGTTCTTATAGAAGATACAACAGACAGGTTTACACTTAGACAACATGAACACGATTGTGCATATATATTTGCCGGCCTTATAATATGCACAAGCCTTTTTCTTTTTGCCTGGAGCCTGTTACGTTTTACTCTACATATATACCTAAGGTCTTCTACTTATACATTTATAATAGAATGTATAACATTTGCATTATTCCTTGAAATAGTGTTTATGACAAGCTTTTCAATGCGTGATATTGGTCTTGTACCCAAACTTGCAACCTTTAAGAAAAACTGTTTAGAAACCCTGGTAATTGCTGCTATAACCTGTGCATTACTGTTTCTAAGTAAAGTTATTCTTAATTTCATTGGTATAAAAATCAAGCCATACTTTATAGGAGGCTCATGGCATGGTGCCTATGTTTATATATTTACTTCAATAGTACAGGAATTCCTGGCACGTGGTGTTATACAGACAAGTGTTAAATATCTTATGAAAGTAAAATACCAGAAAACATTTGGCATAATACTTACATCACTTCTTTTCTCACTTATGCATATACCATTAGGATTCTATTTTATGTCAGGTGCACTGCTTTTAAGTCTTGCACTTGGATATATATATGAACGCCATGGAAATATATGGGGATGTGTATTTCTTCACTGGTGCTGTGGTTATCTTGCAATGTGCCTGTATTTTTAAATACAGGCACTTATAAATTAGTACTTATTGATTAACAATTAAACAGATAATGAATATTATCTTCCAGCCCATCTGACTGTACATAAACCAATGATGCATAATTAGGCTGCAAATCTTTTCTTATGGCAAGAAACATTTTATGTTTTTCTTTATCTTCATAAACCCCGCCAATACTATAATACATATCTGTTTCTACTGGTTCAGCAACTTTTTTCTGTTTCCACAAATCCAGCTCTGTTTTATCAAACTCTTCCTCTCTATAAATCCCACTGTTAATTTCATAAATAAACTTTTTCTTTTTTCCATTAATATATATATTACTTCCATCTGCAGAAACATATACAAATGTGGCATTACTGCCTTGTAATCCTCCTAATCCATTTTCTTCAAAATCAAAGTAGCCGCATAATTTATCATCCAATAAATTAAAAATATATATTCCATAATCATCGTATATAACTATATTGTTATAACTAATGAACCCCAAAACCGGCATATCTGCCCCAAAATCACTTTCTGCCATATCTCTTGCTTTCTTTTCCAAAACAGAATCAAATTCATTAATTTTTGAATTTATCTCTGTGTTTTTATCAGAATATACCTTACCATCATTTAAAATAATATTATTACATACTATAAAGATAGCTAATATAAAGATAAAAAAATATCACTGAAACTAAAATCTTTTTATTTAACAATCTAGCTATTCCCTCCTAATAACTTATAAACAAAAATAGTTAACTTTTATCTTAATACTAAAATCAATAATACAATTTAGTTTTTATAATATAACTTTTTAAATAATAATTCTTATGCAAATTAAATATTATTTATTAATTATACATTTATGTTATAATATTTAAGACAGATAATTCCTGCCCTTTTCTTTTTTCATAAACAGCAGCCCAAATGCCCCAACCCCGCAATTACTGCTTATAGCAGCTGATGCCTGCTGTTCTATTATTTTATCGAATTTCTGGTACTTATTTATCTCTTTTAAAATCCTTTGTTTCATTTTATAACTAAAGCCTGAATATGTAAAAAATAAAACCCTTGTATCTATATTGCGCCTTCCCTTAAGCTGCCTGCGTATATACTTTATATATGCATGTTCCTGTGTACCTGAATAAATGGCACTGCAAGCAATTTTACTTCCCTTAACTGACAATACGGGATGAAGCAGGAATAAGTCACATACATCTTTAACTTTTTTGCTCATCCTGCCAGACCTGTACAAATTATTAGTATGGGCAACTATAAAACTTGTAGAAATATTATATTTAATATGGTTTAATGCATTAATTACATCCTGGAACGGATTGCCATCCTGTACCATTGCTGCGCCATAAAGTGCAAGTATCCCCATACTGCTTGAAATATGTGCAGAATTTATTACATGCACATTATCAAATCCCTTAGCGGCCTGGCAGGCAATGCTATAACCTTCACCTGAGTTTTTAGCCATGCTTATATGTATAACCTGCTGTGCATTACCTAGTGCATCTGCAAAAAATGTCTCATATTCCTCAACAGAAGGCGGCATAGAGTATGCAGCTTTATGTTGTTTATCAATATATTCTATAAGATTATCCGCTGATATCTCACATACATCATGGAAACGTCCTTCTTGTGTCTGTACATAATAATAAATACATGCAATGCCAAAACGTTCCATTATATCTTCGGGAAGGTCACACACACTCTCTGTTGTTATGCATACAGGCTGTTTATTACGTCCATAAACCATATGTACATTAGAACCTTCTTTTTCTTTATTTCTGCTTGTTGATGTAACCTCTACAATCTCCCTTGGCAGGAATTTCAAAAGAAGTGCTTCAAACAATGCACCATTAACTGGTTTTACAAGATAGGCATCAAAGCCGTTAGCATTATAAAATGCCTCCGCATTAGAAAATGCATTGGCTGTCAAAGCAATAACAGGTGTTTCTTTACAAAGCCCATTTTCCTGTTTACGCATCTTCTTAAGTGTTTCTATTCCGTCAAGCTTTGGCATCATATGGTCCATAAAAATAACATGGTAAAATCTCTGTCTGGTTTTTTCAAGACATTCATACCCGCTTGAAGCAGTTTCTACCTGCACTTTTGTTGCACGCAGAAGCTTTACCGCAACCATAAGGTTCATATCATTGTCATCTACAATAAGCACCCTTGCCTCTGGAGCTTCAAAACTCTGCCTGTATTCTTCCCTTTCATGGAAGCTGCCTTTCATAATATCTTTTATAGGCCCTATAGGTGCTTTATTTATTATTTCCTGCTCAAGTATAAGTGTAAATGTAGTGCCCCTCTGGTATATACTGTCAACCTTTATCTCACCATTCATAAGTTCTGCAAGCTGGTGCGAAATTGCAAGGCCAAGCCCTGTACCTTCAATAGCACCATTTTTCTTTTCATCAACACGTTTAAATGATAAAAATAAATATTTAATATCCTCTTTACGTATACCTATCCCTGTATCTGATACTGATGCTATAAGTTTTATATGGGCAGAATCAATCTGCTCACACTTTGCCTGCAATGTAACAGAACCTTTATGTGTATATTTTATTGCATTGGTAAGCATATTGGTAAGTATCTGCTTTATTCTTATATCATCCCCATACAGCATAGATGGTATATCTGGGGAAATATCAAGTTTAAACTCAAGCTTCTTATCATATGCCCTGACCCAGTTAATATTTACAAGTTCACTAAGCAAGGCTCCTGTTTCATACTGCCTGTTTACAATCTCCATCTTGCCTGATTCTATCTTTGACAAATCAAGTATATCATTAATCAGTGATAAAAGCATTTTACTTGCACGCTGTATATTAACACAATTTTCTGCAACCTCATCATTAATATTATCACGCAGGTTCATCTCATTAAGACCTATTATAGTATTAATTGGTGTCCTTATTTCATGGCTCATATTCGCAAGAAACCGGCTTTTTGTCATATTAGCTTCTTCAAGCTGTATTTGCTGCTGCCTGCTTACATCTTGTTCTCTGTTATAAATCCACCTCTGGAACTTTATAAGTGTACCAATGGCAAGTGAAACCACAAGAAGACTGACAAATGTATGTATATAAGTTTCTTTATTTGCATAACCTCCATTGACATATACTACCCTGTAAAATGTATATGTATAACAGAAAGCAAAACTTGCTATTGATAATACAAGGACAATTAAAAATGCTGCCCCTTTTAACATAAGGAATACATATACAATCCCAAGGACAAGCCAGCAGCTTAAACCTCCATCTGCACTGCCAGTTATAAAAAAAAGAAATGGAAATACAAGAATATTCAGTAAAAGTGCACTTGCTATTGCACAAAAATTAATACACCCAAACTTCCTGGCTACTACCCCAAATACAGCAAATATAACAGGGACAAGACAGATAGACACAATCCCTGGCACTTCTGTATGGGTAACAAAAGCTATGGCAGCTCCTGAAAAGCTGACAAATGCACCCATTCCTATAATAAGGTAAAAAAGCCTTCTATCTAATTCATAATTACTGTTATACAGATAATCCTTCAGGCGGCTAATTATCTTTTTAGGCATCTTCCCACTCCTTCCTTAGTTCTTCAAGGATATCTGCTGCACCACAGAAATCAAATGAATTTACAAGACCTTTAAGCCCGTCAAGCTTTCCTGCAATTTTACTGCCTTTATATAAATATAATGATAAATCATTAATAACTGGAATTACTGCTTCTTCCTCAAATGTATCAAGGGCTTCACTAAGTTTGTCCAGCTTCTCTTTTAACTCCTCCCAGCTTAATTCTTTTAACTTCTCCAGGCTTTTATCTTCATTATCTGGAAAGAAGTCCTTATTGCCAGCTATCGCATCAAGTACTGTAGCATAGGTTTCCATAAGCAGGTTATGGTGGGCAAGCAGGTATTCCATATTATTTTCCTTGCCTGCTTTTTCTTGCTCTTTTGCCATTTCAGATAACTCTTTTGCACCAATTCCAAGAGATGTGCTCTTAAGGGCATGTACCATGATTGTATAATCATTCCAGTCCTTGTCTTCAAAAAGCTTCTGCATCTGTTGTTTCTTTTCTACCCCAGAATTATAATAAAGCCTTATTACATCTATATAATCTTCATATACTCCTCCTGAATAATTTATACCAGTTTGTATATCTATAAGTCCTTCTAGTGAATCAGCAGCTTTAATTACAACATCACTTTCCTTTTTATTATTCTTTTCAGTTTCTTTTACTGTTTCTTCTTCTGTCTGTACTATAATCCTTTCAGATGGTATATATTTCTTAAGTACATGCTCTAGTACTGAAACCTCAACTGGTTTTGCCACAAAATCCTGAAACCCCTCCGCAAGAAACATTTCACGTGCCCCGCCGATTGCATTGGCAGTAAGTGCGACAACAGGCAGTTTCTGGAAAAACTTTCCATTCCTTGCACGTATATTGTGAAGTGTTTCGACACCATCCATGCCAGGCATCATATGGTCCATAAATACAAGGTCAAAATACATCCTGTCAATCATCATAAGCGCTTCACTTCCACTACCTGCAGTATAAAACTTAATTTTATATGGACGTAGAAGCCCTTCCATAACTTTAAGGTTCATAACATTATCATCAACTACAAGCACACTTGCACCTGGAGCAGTAAACTTATTTACTATATAATGGCTGCCATCCATTCTCTGCACCATTTTCCCGCCATTTAATGCAGTTACAACTGACAATACATAGAATGGTTTATAAACACGCATAAAAGAATCACTTATTTCTATATCTTCATCCCTGTTAATAACAATTATTACATTAGTTTCCTCTGCTGCCTTTTCAAAAAAAGCAGGTTCTTCCTTATATTCATCTACTGTCATAACCATATGTGAATACTTCCTTCTTCCAAACCGCCTTTTTAATTCAGCAAGATTCTGGCACGAAGTAAAATCAAGTTCAAGCTGGCTTGCTATATTTTTAATACACTCCATATAGCTGTCCCTTATTTCCGCCATGCTGTATTTCTCTTGGTTAATATAACAGATTACTTTTAATTTCTCTTTATCCTTAAGCACAATTACTGGATTGTCATCATCAACTCTCTGGGGAATTACAAACTGGAACTCACTTCCCTTGCCCTCAGTGCTTTTTATGCTTAAAAAGCCATTCATCATCCTGACTATCTTATGTGTAATTGCAAGTCCAAGCCCCATTCCTGTCTGCTGCCTGTTCTTCCTGGTATCCACCTGGTTAAAATTAGTAAAAAGACATTCCAGCTTCTCCTGGGATATGCCAATTCCTGTATCCTTTACATTCACAGATAAATTAACACCATAATCTTCTTTCCTTGAAGATATGGATATAGTTATACATCCTTTCTCTGTAAATTTTATAGCATTATTTACAATACTTGAGAAAATACGTCTTATTTTCTCACTGTCACCAATCATTCCACATGGAATATTCACATCATAATTTACTACTATCTCCAGGTTCTTATCCTCATTCTGGGCAATAGCAACATTTAATACATCATTTAATATAGAAGTAAAATTATAACTCTCTTCAACTATTGCAAGCTTGCCTGTTTCCAGTTCTGAAAAATCAAGCACATCACTTACTATAGACTGCAGGTTTCTACCCGCAACCTGTATATTAAACAGATTCTCCCTTATACTTTCTGGCAGCTCTTCCCGCAATGACATCTCACTCATGCCACAGATTGTATTAAGCGGTGTACGTATTTCATGTGATACATTTGCCATAAACTCATCTTTGCTATGTTCTGTCTGGCGGAGCAAGGTAATGGTTTCTATCAGCTTCTGGTTAAGCCTGCGTTCCTTCTTCACAAGGAACCACACAAGATATATCATTATAAACATTGGCAATATCTGCTGTACCATATTTAGCAGTGCATCCATATTGTTATAACTAAATAAGTGTAAAGCAAAAGCATGATACCATGCCAGCCCCAATACCAGCGCAGATACCATGCCAAGCAGACGGGGAATATTAAAAAGCCCTATAAGCAGCAGCAGCACCCCAAAAGATGGAAGCACAGAGAACAGTGATGTAGCAAAAATACCATGTCCAAAGAAAGAAACCATTGCCATGCTTGTAATTATATACGCCCTTGTATTCTCATCTTTTGCCTGCATAAAATAGACCATTAAACATACAGCGGCCTCTGGCAATGCCCACATAATAAACCAGATATTTCCCTTAACTGCTATCTCTGCCACCAATACAACCAATATAAACAGCATATATATGCTTATAACTTTTCTTTCTATTATACGGCCGTTAAACTTTGCAAAATCATCATCCAAGCCATTCTCCCTCCTGCTCTTCATTTGCTTCTTTCTTCAAATCTGCTTCAAGGCTTAGGAATACATCAGTAATTACAGGGTCAAACTGTGTCCCCTTTCCCTCTTCTATTATTCCAAGCACCTTTGAAACAGGCCTTACTGGCTTCTTATAACACCTTTCTGCATAAAGTGCATCAAATACATCAGCAAAAGCCATTATCCTTGCACACAATGGTATATCTTCACCTGCAAGCCCTTCCGGATAGCCTGTACCATCCCATCTTTCATGGTGGTATTCTGCAATCTGTGCTGCTATCTTTATATAGTTATCATCCTCAAGCCCGCCCATTATTTCATAAATTATCTCACTGCCATAAACAGTATGTTTCTTCATCTCTGCAAACTCTTCTTCTGTAAGCCTGCCAGGTTTCTGTAATATAAGGTCCGAAATCCTTATTTTGCCAATATCGTGTAATGGTGCTGCTTTACACATATTTTTTATGTAACTGTCTGTAAGTATATCACTGTATAACTTTTCCTTAACAAGCTTACCAGCAATCATTTCAACATACTTCTTAGTATTCTTAACATGCATTCCTGTACTGTCATCACGCAGCTCTATAAGGTTTGCCATGCCTATAATAACTTGTTCCTGCATACTGCTTATTCTCTGGGAATTGCGTTCAATCTCCTCTGCCTGTTCCGCAACCATAATTTCAAGCCTCTTATGGTAATCCTCAAGCTCCAGCACCCTGTCAATACGGCTGAATGCAACATCCGCAACAAAAGGTTTCCTTACAAAATCACGCGCACCAGCACGGAAACAACGTGTTTCAGTCTCACTGTCATCATCTGCTGTCAGGAATACTACAGGTATCTGTTTATATAAATCATCACCTTTAAGTTTCTCCATAACCTCAAATCCATCCATACCTGGCATATTTATATCTAAAAGTATAAGGTCTGGTTTATTCTTCTCAAGATATTTAAATGCTGCAATGCCAGAAACAGCTGCTGCTATCCTGTATTTCTTTCCAAATATTTTCTGCGCAAGCAAAAGATTATTCTTATCATCATCAACTACCAAAATTACATGTTCCATATTAATCCCCCATGCCGCCTTTGGCGGTCCAAATAGTATAGCGGACAAGCCCTGTTTAAAAAAACGCTGCTCTTTGTGTTTTTCCTGGCTGAAGTATAATGATTGCCTCACAACATTTCCTGCTGTCTTAAAATCATTTTCCAGCCTATCCTCCATGCAGGGCACACCTGCTTTCCAAATACCAGCCATTTTTTATGGACACCTGAGATGTATCCCATATTAATATATCATATAGAATAACATTTTTAAACATATTATAGAAAAAAGATAGTTCCTTTCTATGGAAATATATAGTATAATGTGCATATTGGCACTAAAGTTTCTACAATACTAATAAGGAGTATCTATATGCCTGACCAATATAATTTTATTGCAGAGCTTGGTTTTGGTGGATTTGCATTCCTGATTCTTTTCTTAATGCTTTATACCAAACCACGTAAAACCAAGATTTATTTTATAAACTTTCTAGGAATAACTGTATCGATAATAACAACTGCCTTGCACCTTTTTCTAATATATATGTCGTCAAGTCCAAAAACATATGCCATGCCGTTTTTTGACACAATATGTATCCTGTTTTTAATATTTTATATTATACTTGTCAGCCTTATATTTAACTATATTATGCTTTTGTCACCAAGCCTTGGTATATCACTTAAAAAAATACTAACAATAGAAGCTGTATATTCATCAATATACATAATTATAATGTATATCCTGCTTTGTAAAGATATGTTATATAAAACTACTTCTTCAGGAATAGAATTTACAACGTTCTTCTACAGTTATATTATTATTGGCATACTTAGTGCATCATATTGTCTTTGGACTACTATACATAACCAGAAACACCTCGCCAAAACAATTGTAATGTGTGTATATATATTTGTCCCTGTAGACATAATACTTCTGGTTTTACAACTGTTTTGTATAATGCTAAATAAAGTCTGCCATACAATAAAAAAATTAGAAGGAAAATATGATTTTGATGCAATTACTGTTAATTGTTCAACTATAGAAATGCCAGATAACAACTTGCATAATGAACTTCTTGGAATTATTAAAGATAACCATATTGAATGTTCAAAAGTACGCTTTGAACTTACAGAAAGCGCAATGATAAATGACCATGATGCAGTAACCAGCAATATGGAAATATTACATAATGCTGGGATACGTTTCTATCTTGATGACTTTGGGACAGGTTATTCAAATCTTGAAAGGATAATTACCCTTCCTTTTATGACAATTAAATTTGATAAAAGTATTTTATATAAAGCTTTAAATGATGAAGATATGAATGAAATTGTGTCAAGCATGGTAAATATTTTTAAGAAAAAGGGACTTGTGCTTCTTGTTGAAGGTGTCGAAAATGATGAACATAATGAATACAGTATACAACATGGTTTTGATTATATACAGGGATATAAATACGCCAGGCCTGTTCCTATTGCAGAACTTGAAGAATACTTTGAGGTTTCATTTTAAAGGGCTTGCTTAATAAAGTTAAATAATAATTATTAAGAGTGGACAAATTAAAGTCCACTCTTTTTGTATGCTTTAAAATTGTTTTTTAATTATGTTACTATTCCCAATAAAATAATTTCCAGGTATCTTTTATCCACAGATTATTTTTATATTGTCTGGTTTACATATAAAAAACCATTAGAAATTATCTATATTAGTTGTAAATAGTAACCAGTTATAATATTTTTATATTTTTACGCTTGACATTAATTAAAATGTATGTTATTTTTACTATATCAACCGTAGTACGACAGACGTAGCAACGACAATCGTTGATACGATAGCCGTAAGAAAGGAGAGATAAACATGAATAGTATCAGCAGCGATGTAATACGCGGCTACAATGACACTATAATCCTGTTTCTCCTTCTCCAGCATCCTTCATATGGATATGAGATATCCAAACATATCAAGACATTGACAGATGAAAAGTACATTATTAAAGAAACAACTTTATATTCAGCTTTTACCCGCATGGAAAAGAATGGATATATAGAATCCTTTTCTTCTGACAAGGAAGGCAGTGGAAAACGGAGAACCTACTACCGCATTACAGACTCAGGACGTGAATACTACAAAACAAAATGTTCTGAATGGAACCTGACAAAAGAAGTAATTGAAAATTTTATTTTAAAGGAGGACGACTATGGAAGCAATCAGGAATTATCTTGAAACAATGTTTGCCAATCTTCCAAATACGCCAGAAGTATTACGGGCTAAAAATGAACTTTGGCAGATGATGGAGGATAAATATAATGAACTGATAGCAGACGGCAAAAGCGATAATGAAGCTGTAGGTACTGTAATTGCAGAATTTGGAAACCTTGACGAGATTTCAGAAGATTTAGGAATAGGAAGTTTTGTAAAAAGTAAATCACAGGACAGCTTAAGACGTAATATTACTATGGAGGAAGCAAAAAGTTATCTCCATGACAGTTCCAAATATGCATACAGGCTGGCTCTCGGCGTACTTTTATGTATAATTTCCCCTACAGGTGCAATTATATGTGATGCCCTTGATACAAGTTATATATTTGGACTTCTTTTCCTTATGGGCTCTATTGCGGCAGCAGTTATTATGTTTGTTTATTCATCTATTACCATGCACCACTGGGACTTTTTAAAAAATGAACTTTGTTCTACTGATTTTGCAACTACCAATTACGTTAATGACCAGAAAGAACGGTACTGTACTACTTATGCACTGCTTATGACTGTTGGTATAATACTGTGTGTAGTAAGCTTTGTACCTGCCGCTATAATTGATGAACTGGATATATCATTCCGTGGATTTGATATGGATGATATGTCAGGCATGTTATTACTTGTTATTGTTGCAATAGGTGTATTTATAATTATATTATCATATAGCACAAACAGCAGCTATGACCACCTTTTAAAATTAAACAACGCTTCTACTGTTGCAGGCAATTATGTATCATCACAACATCCTGAAACAAAATATATATCACCAACAGCAGCAACAATAATGTCGGTATACTGGCAAACAGTAACATGTATATATCTTATCTGGAGTTTCTTAAGTTTCGGCTGGTGGTACACATGGATTATATGGCCAATAGCTGGAATAATAAGTTCCGTGTTAAACGGCGCATTTAAGAAACATTAACTTATAATTTATAAATATATAGGAGGTGCGCTATGAAGAAAACCGCTTATCTTACAACTTTAGCAATAATAACTGTTGCATGTATAATTTTAGGCTCAGTATACCATATAGGTGGCTGGGTAGGATTTGGAATAGGAACTTTTTTCGATTTTATTTCTTTTGATGATGATTACAACGATTCTGGCTCAAGATGGGACCGGGTAACATATTCTGAAAATATAGATACATTTGATAAAATCGAAATTGACACAAGTATAATGAATATAACTATCCAGCAAGGTGATAAATACTATCTTGAATATGACTGTGTTGAATATATGAAACCTAGTTTCAGCGTAAAAAATGGCACATTTAAATTAGAACAGCCATCTAAACCACGCTGGAGCCGCAATAATAACAAATGCAGCATGACTCTTACAATACCTTCTGGCACAGAATTAAGTATTGCAGATATTACATCTGATATTGGAAACATAAATATAAATAATACTGGAATAAGAAATATAACAATAGAATCTGATGTTGGGGATATAGATATTAAATCATGTATATTTGAAACATCAGAAATAGAAGGTGATGTCGGAGATGTTGATTTAAATAAATCAAACCTTGGCAAAACTAATATAGAAACAGATACTGGTGATATTGATATTATAGATTGTGAATTTAAAGATATTGAAGTATATAATGATATAGGAAATGTTGATTTAAATACCAGCTCTGATATTTCTAACTATGATATCGAATTGTCAACTGACCTTGGCTCAATAGACTTTAATGGCAATAAACAGAAAAGGCACTTTTACCAGGCAGCTTCTGGTTCTTCTGAAACTTATAGGATATCTATAGAAACTGATATTGGAAATATTTCAATTAATTAAAAATTAATACTTATGTGTAAATCTAATTATTGTATATAACAATCCCCTGGTTTTATCTGGTAAAACCAGGGGATTGTTGCTTAATCCATTATTATTTATCACTTTTATTCTTTAGTTATAAAATTATATTTTATTAATATATATTTCTATAACCTCATAATTAATGTTTCTTTCTCTGGCTTTTCACCAGCAATATCTTTTTCAACATAATCATAAAGCCTGGCAATTGCTTCAAGACCATCTGACATTGTATCAAGCCTTTTTCCAGTAAGTTTCAGTTGTGTATATACCTTTTCAAGTTCTGTATCTATTTTTCTTCCTGCCATTGAATCCATAATTAATAAAAGCTTATTTCTGCTTTCCTGTAAAGCAGCAGCAATATGGTCCAGGTTCTTTTTAATTTCTTGCTGGCCTGCTGCACATCCAATAATCTTCTTACCTTTCACTCCAATTTCCATACGCATCATACCTTTCCATAGTCCTTTTATATACCAGGCTACTCTTCTATAAACTCAAATGTTTCATTTGCCAGTACCACCTTATCATGCGCAGATAACTTTGTACCTGTTCCATCAATCTTTTTACCATTTACAAATGTACCATTTACTGAATTTAAATCATAAATATAATAATTATCCTTATTCCACTTTATAGAAGCATGCTGCCTGCTGATAACAGAATTATCCTTAACAGCATAATCTGCTGCTTCTTCACTCTTTCCAATAATAAAATCTGCTTTATTAATCATAAACGTCTGGCGTGTCCGTATCTGTAACATACGTGCATATTTTTTACGTTTGTCAAATGCATTTCTTCCTACATTAATATTTGGCGCAGAGCCTGCATAATTACGTAATATAACTGTTCCATCACCATCCATTACAGCTGTAGCCTGTGTATTGTTTTTTATAACATTATTTTTATTACTATTTCCCTGTTGGATTCTTCTTTCATTATAATTATTATTTTGCTGGCTACTAACACTGGCAGTTTGTTGTTGTACATTTTCATAAGCTGGTGCTGTCTGTGCCTGGCTCCCAGAAACAACAGACTTTTTATGTTTTAATTTCCATATAAGCAGCCTTATAAACACTGCAAATACTATTAAAAGTATAATTCCTGAAACTATAATTACAACTTTTATTTTAGGGAGCTTTTTTACAAGCTGGTTTCTTGCATCATCAAGTTTTTTCTGTATATTCTGTATTTCTTCCAGGCTTATATGTGTGTCTTCCATCGAAGCATCCACTTCTTGTATTACTGCTGCAAGAACTTCTTGTGTTTCTCCTTTATAACCTTTTGCCTCTGTAAGCTCTTTACATTTTTCATAAGTTTTATGTAAACCAATGTATGCTGCTTCACGTTCCCTGCTATTATAAAATGTTCCAAAATTATCAAGAACCTTACGTATTTCATCTACAGGAAATGCGTAGAAAATATCAACATTCTCATCTACAACTGATGCGTTATTAATTCCAACTAAATACCCATCTATTGTTACAAGTGGACCACCAGAATAAGCAGGTGTTGTTACTGCTGAATGCTGCAGATACTTTTTACCATCAATAAAAGCAGCTGAATCCTGTATTTGTCCAGTATGTATCTGTACTTCTTCTGCAGAATATTGTATATTGTTATTATTTTTGCCCTTATCGGGAAAACCAAGGGCATATACAGTATCCCCGACTTTCATATCCTTTGCAGAAGCAAGGCTCACTGTTTCTTTCTCTTGTAATACATCAGAAGCATCAAGTACACAGAAATCTTCATTATTACTGCCTGCAAGCACAGAAACTTCTGTAGTTATATCTCCTTTTATAACAAGCCTTACAGATGTAGTTATACTAAAATTATCTTTTTTTATCTTTTTTTTCTTGCAGAAACGCTTCTTTTCTTTTTCTGTAATATTAACAATATGGTTTGCTGTAACAACAAATACCCCTTCTGAATCATTGCTTACAAGACAGCCACATCCACTTTTCATTACATAAAATGTCCCATTTGACAAACTTATGCCTGACTGCACCTCTATAACACTGTTCTTTACATCTGCTACAGGGTCTTCTGTACTTTCTAAATCCTCCTGGCTGCTTGCACTGTCTGCCTCTGTTGCTGTTATATATTTTGTACCTGTAAATAATGTACAAAATACAAGTATAAAGACCAGAAAGATTTTTCTTATATTAGTTCTGTCCACTTATGTAACCCTCCTAATTATTATAATAATTTATGTAATTTCTGCTGTTTCTTTATTTCAAATCATCATAAGAAAAAAGAACAACCTCATCCTCATAAAAACTGTGGCCTTTTAAATGACATCCTATTTTTAAATAATTTTTAGGCTTTTCAACATATCTGCTGCCTACTTTTCCAGATATAATTTTGCCTTCTTTTAATGTTAAAATATAAAGAGCCTCTTCCCCCATATTGTTTTCATATCTTATAATACCTTTATGTTTTGGATAAGCAGAAAAAGAACTATTACTACATTTAACTGATGTTATCTCTTGTGCCATTCCATCTATATATTGGTATAAAACTAATTTTACATCAGCTTCACATGAACCATATATAACAAGTAAATCTGTTTTTTTATCATTGTCAATATCTGTTAAATAATAATCCCACATATACATGCCATCATTTTTTTTAAATGTAACACTTGGGTATTGTTTTACAACTTCCAAATATGCTTTTTTCATGCTTGTAGACATATTTTTTACACATTGCTCTTTTGCATATTTACCTAATTTCTTTCCATATTGTAAAGCTTTCTTATATTTTCCATTAGAATAATACTTTATTACCTTTTCCATATTATTGCTGTCAGAAGCTGCAGCATATTGATGGTTACATGCAAATAATGATATAATTATTAATATACTTAAAAGTTTTTTTATTCTATACATAACTATTTACCTTTCTAAATATTATTTATAAAATTCCATTTTTACAGCTTGTTTACCTATATAAGATTCTATCTCTTTTTCATATTCCAATTTTGAAATGGTTTTATTATCAATCATATAATCTGTACCATTAACAGAACATGTTCCAATAACTTTTAAACTTCCATCTTTTAATAATTTATATTTTGTATAACAATTCAAATCATAACCACCATGTGAAAGTCTTAAAATATATTTTTCTCCACTATATACCATACAAGTTTCACCACTTCCACCACCACAAAATATACTATCGGCCAATTTAACTTTATCATCATAATAAGTATATATGGCATAATCAGAACCACCAAATCTTACACCTTTAGGTTTCTTATAAACCTTAATATTACCAAGCATTATATCTTACTTTTTAATCCTTGTGTCCTGAATGGTAATAAAGTGTGCTTATTTGGTTATAAACTGCAAAATTTTATTTATAAAACCTGTTGTTTTTTACCAGTAAACTATTTAAAATGTATTATGTATCTGCGTAATACAACTTTTTACTACAATTCATTCCAGCGCAGAAGTGAGGTTAAAAATGAAAAAGAATATACTACTATTAGAAGATGATGCCATACAGGCAAAAGCACTTAAACAAATGATTAACAACTATTCAGCAAACATTGAAGTTTACTATGCAATGAACCTTGAACAGGCAGATAACCTTTTAAAAAAAGAAATTATATTTAATGCATTCTTTCTTGATATTTCCCTGGACAATAAAAATGCTGACCATGCAGGGCTTTCACTTGCACGCCAGATACGTTCTGTTACACGCTACCAGCACACACCATTTGTATTTATTACAGCGTTTCCAGAACATATTTATTCTGCTGTAAACCAGTTACACTGTTTTGCTTACCTTGTTAAACCTTATTCTGAAAAGGAACTGCATAAACAATTAGCATGCCTTTTTGAACCTAAACACACAATTTTATTAAAAACTTCCGAAAACATACATATACGGCTATCTTTAGACGCCTTGCAATATGTAAATTCCAACGGGCGCTATTTAACATATGTGACTGCATCATCTAAATACCACTCAAGACAGTACACATTAAAAAAACTTATAAATATATTGCCAGATGGATTTATACGGTGCCACCGCTCATATATAATCAACCAGGCATTTGTTAAAAATTTTGACTTTGTAAACCATTTTGTACATATGATAGTTAATGATGAACTAATACCAATAAGCAGAAATTTCAGCTTGCCGCTAGAAAATGTTTAAAAATTAATAAGTAAACAAAACTATTAGTTCTGTAAATTTCAAATACACACTAATAACAAAAGAATAGACATTAATTTATAATATACAATTACTGGGAGGGATTTTACTTTGTATACTCCAATAAATATTATTACATCTGTTGTAGAAAGTATTACCTTTTTATGGATAATGTTCTATCTTACAAATATCACTTCCCTCCCAAAGATTTTTTCCAGTACACATAATATTCTATTAATTATATTTTCATTTACCATTACATATTTATTACAAATAAATGAAAACCTTTCACAAATCTTAAAAGGGTTTATTGTTATTTTTCTACATTTTTTAATTACTAAATATATTTCAAATTCAAAACCTAAAGAAGCATTAACTGCTGTAATTTTTACATATGTTTTAGAATGTCTGCTGCAAATGCCTGTATTTGCACTATTTTTGTTATTATTCCCAAATACCCGTATTGTAGACTCAAGTATTATGCAATGTGCTGTAATTATATCTGGTTTTTTACTTACTTTGGGTATTTACCACTTTGTAAAGATTAAAACTATTTATCAGAAATTATTAAAAATTCCTGGTTTTATTTTTGCATCATTATTTTTTTATATCTGCCTGATAGCCATTAACACTTTTTATTTCTATGAATTAAATGCTTTATCTCCTTTTATGTTTTTTGCTATTATGGTTTTTTTATTTTTAACTCTTTTCCTGGCTTTATTTTTTGCAATAAAAGCACATAAAAAAGAGCAGACTGTCCATTATTATGAAACTTACCTGCCTATACTTGACGATATGATATTTAACATACGTAAAACACAACATAACTACAATAATATAATCCAGGCAATCTCTAACCTTCCTGGACTATTTTCTGACTATAACTCACTATCAGATGCTCTGAAACACTATAGTTCACATATGGTAAAAGGTGCCCTGCCATCACAGCTGCTTCACTTTGAAAATAAACTTCTTATTGCCTTGCTTTATAACGAGTACTGCCTTGCAATAAACAATAAAATATGTCTGGATATAAATATACATAATTATTCATATAAAAGCAAGGCAGATGAATTCCAGATTGTAGACCTTACAGGGATTTTATTAGATAATGCCATTGAGGCTTCTGGAAAAAATGATACAATCTATATAGAAATTGGTTCTAATATA